>Ga0315534_1001322_pt1 | contig 17038 bp, 25 predicted proteins | sample SalMarSW160240MG_FD_203094 | JGI IMG/M metagenome (GOLD analysis project Ga0315534, IMG submission 203094) | Salt marsh sediment microbial communities from the Plum Island Ecosystem LTER, Massachusetts, United States - Salt Marsh Sediment SW1602-40 ... | reverse complement strand
TGATGCCACCGAGAATGGTAAGGATGGATCTGAAAAGTGCCTGCCAGTCCATTTGCGTCATGACGTCTTATTCACGCGGAGAGCTCATCCTCCTACAAAGTACACTTAATCCGAGGCGAGTAGGCAAGGCCTGATTGGTGAAAGAAAACTCCACGTTTTCCTTCTGTGCAAATATCGCCTGAACCCTGTTGGAACCTGCGCATAACAGCCTCGAGCTGAGGCGCCGGAGGACGGACATCCGCCAGGACTTCCCGCCCCGTGCTCCCGTCCCATCGCTTGAAATTCACGCTGCATCACCGGTCGCCTCCTGCGAGACGTTAGGCAGAACTCAGGCGCGAGCGCGTCAGCAGTCGAAAAGCGACCAGCATTTCTTGTTCCGGAGCTGCTCATCGTCGATGACAAGGTCGTCGATCTCGACAGGGAGCTGAGTACGCTGCCACCAGCACTCTGTGCGACCCACGTCGTCGCGATTGTCCGGATCCGACGCTGCGCGGACGGCCCTGATGGCATACGCAGCCGCTCCGAGTTCGTGGTCTGCCATATGGGCCACCGCCACTGCATGACCGGCCGCACGAGCCGCTTCCTTGGCAGCCCCGGAAGCCTCTCTGGCAGCATCGTGTGCGGCAAAGGCTGCTGTGCGCGCTTGACTCATCGTAATCTCACCACGCGCCCACGCGCGCGCCTGCTCGATCGCCTGGCGTGGACGCTGGTCTGTGGGATACGCCTGCTCGAAGAAGTGCAATACGTGCTCAGCGCAAACCGCCGCCCACAATGCGAGAAGCCGATGGTCAGCATCCTTAAGGGTGCCACCTCGACGGATGGTGACAAGCCGTGGGTCTCGGCTGCCTTTGTCATACATGATCATTGTGCCCATACTGGTGCCCCTAGTTTTGCCTAACAGCCTCGAGCTGCGAAGCCCCACGTTCTATGTGGGGAGGCGCCGGGGGACGCCCATCCGCCTGGTTTGCCGGGTCCCACAACCAGCTCCGTCGATTGGAATTCGCGCCGCATCCCCGGTCGCCTCTCGAAGATCCTGCGTTCTTTGCAGGGCTGCGAGACGTTAGGCAGAGCTTTCAACAGTCTTATTTTGTAAACCTGCGATTCCCATAAGAACGCACATCATCGATAAGATCAAACTTGGCCAATGGCTATTTAGAAAATCGACAATTCCTTCTCCAAACCCGAACCATTGTGAACTTGCGATGAAAGCAAACGCAGCTAACAAAACCAAAATCAGCCACTCAAATGCCCCCTTGTAATCCCTCTGAAGGCGCTGACGATCTTGTTGTTCGTAGCCTGCTTGCCCTCCTATCAGGCCACCCAGAGTTGCGCAGGAAAGGACAATGGATAATAGATCAAAGTCTGGTAAGAAGAGAAGTGATATGCCGATTACCCCAACAACGAGAGTGAGGATGATCATGAAACGGTAAGTCACTTTGGGCTGGCTTGCGTCCACGATTCAACTCTCCCAACTTGGGCTCTGCCTCATGCCCGAACTAAGCCGCGCCGCGAAGCGGCGTTGGCTTGAATGAGTTGTTAGGCATGATTGGATTTTCCCCACTTTCTGAGTCGCCCGGTAAACCCTTCATCACCGCGGCATCAGCGCGAACACTCCCCAGCCCATGTATTCACGCGTGTAAGTGGCGTAGCGCTCGGGTTCCGAGGTCAGTTTGGTTCGAACATCTTTCGCGAATTCGTCCTCGGGGTTGGCTTCAAGCCATCGGCGCATGGTGAGCCATTTGGCTGCCTCGTATCTATCCCAGCTGTCTTGGTCAGCCAGAACCATTTCAACGACGTCGTAGCCAAGATGGTCGAAAGACGCGAGAAGTTCTGGAAGCACGAGAAAGTCGGAGATCGAGTGGACAAGACACCCTTTGGCAACACCTTCCGTCGGCGGTAGCTGCCGCCAGTAGGGCTCGCCGATGAGGATGATCCCTCCGGTGCGCAGGCTCCGCGCCAGAAGCTCGATAGTACCGACGACTCCCCCGGCGATCCAAGTGGCACCGACACAGGCTGCCACACTGACCTTCTCGTCAGAGACATAGCCGGCAGCATCGCCATGGATGAACTTGACTTGATCCGCGACGCCAAGTTCTTCAGCACGGAGTTTCGCTTGCTCGGTGAACAACTGGCTCATGTCGATGCCGATGCCGATGACGCCGTGATCGCGTGCCCAGGTGCACAGCATCTCCCCCGAACCGCTGCCGAGGTCGAGCACTCGGGCCCCCGATTCCAGACGCAGCGCCGCGCCGAGAGTGGCGAGCTTTTCGGGTGTGACTGGGTTGTGGATGCGGTGAGCGCTCTCAGTGATGTTGAAGATCCGTGGAATATCCAATGCAGATAATCTCCATTCGGGTGTGAATAGATTCAGTCACGGCCTAACGACAGCCTTCAGTTGGCGCTTGCCGCAAGCGTAGCGCTGCGGTAGGCGGTCAACTGCAAGGCCTGGTTAGCCTTAAGACTAGCCAAACTCACTAAAATCTCTTTTATCCAAAATATCCCTAATTTCTTTATCTTTTTTTGCCTTACCAGTATAAAAAGCGAATACTTTTAAGCTTTTTGGAAGTTCGCTACTTAGGATGTCATTAACTTCTATTTCGGTATTGTAAATTCTAAAACTACTTATGTTTCTCAAATTCTGAATTCCATTCAGACGCTTAAGGCCTTTGCACGTAATAATCTTTAAATCCGTAAGATGATCTAGTGGACGATTAATACTGATTTCTTGAATCTTTATCTGATCTTGAATATGTAGGTAAGCAAGCTTAGAAAACCGACCAAGATCCCCCAATTTTTCAAGACCTCGAACACGAATTATTTCAATCTTTGTTAGATTTGGATTATCAACCTCTTCAAATGACTCTCTACCACCCAAGATTAACTTAAGTGAATCGAGGGCAGCCATCTTGTTAACAAATTGTATTTTTTGTTTTTTACCAATTGAACTTAGAGATAACTTTTTAATCTTTGACAACGAAGCCAATACATCAATATTTTTGGTATGGCCAACAATAAAGAGTTCTTCAAGATTTTGGCATGCAGACAAGTATGATAGGTCAAAGTTCTTCTTTTGATTTTCGCCGATCACAATCCTGCGTAGTGGTTTTAGGTTTAGGCGAGATAGAAATTCCTTATCATCGAAATGATAAACACCAAATGAAAGTGACTTTAGATTATCTAGTCTACCGAGCTCTTCATGATTTTCAATATACTGTAGACAGTCTAAAGATAAATTCGCAACACTTGGCAAATATCTCAAAACCTCAACATTAAACGCTTTCTTATAATGGCCATAAAATCTTACTTCTAACTCTTCACCATAAAATTCGCATAAGCCATCTATCTCGCTGAGCAATGAAGGAGAATAAAGATCGTGAGAAAACTGAATGATCGGATTCCTTCTTTTGGAGATTATCGCATCAATCTCTTTCTTCGTAATTCTTTCCGGATTGTTTAATCGTTCAGTCATTTATTGAATGCTAACAGCCTCGAGCTGCGAAGTCCCGCGTTCTTTGCGGGGAGGCGCCGAGGGACGTACCCTGGCCAGGAATTCCCGAACCGTCCACCCGCCCCATCGCCTGCAAATCGCGCCGCACCGTCCGCCCTACATATTCTGAGCAGGGTCCCTCGCGAAGCCCACAGATGTGCGGTCGCCTCCTGCGAGACGTTATGCATCGTTAATATTTATATTAAGCCTTATATAGCCCATAAATCCATGGTCCAACCAATAACACCACCCCCAAGCAAGCCGATTCCAAGGATAGGTGCCCATGCTTTGGTGATGATGGCGTCCGGCAAGCTGAGAAGAAAACCAAAAAGCAGCCCGCTAACCCAAGGAGCAATACCAAGATTTGTTGCCCCAATGACGAAACCGATCGAAAAACGGTTGACAAAGGCTCCAAGAAGCGCAGATCGTTTATCTTCAAACTCCATTGGGAGCATGATGAGGACGTCCAATACTGCGAATATTAGTCCAGCAAGGATTCCAAAGGTAAACCTAGTCATCTTTCCCTCCAAAGGGTTTCGGCATTGGTATCAATGGTTCAGAACGATATTGCCGATGCATAACAACCTCGAGTTGAGCGGCCCGGCCTAGTCACGCTCCGATTTTCGCTCCGAGCTAGCCGGGCCCGCTCTAGCGAGTAGTTAGGCTGCGGTACTATATTCCTTTATTCTCTCCGCATGAGTTCATCTGGCGTCGGCCTTTGGAAAAACTCAATCCATGGCTTCATCATCTCGACAGATATGTAGAAGCTCCCGTGTGTAGGTTGTGAATTCCTTTCCTTGAGTCTCCTCAATAGCTCATCTTCCGACACATCTAGAAAATGAACTTCACTACTGGCTCCAAGCTGCTTCGCTCGAAGCCGATAATCTTCACGTTCTTCTCGTGCCCAAAATCCGAAATCGAGTATCACATTCGTTCCTAATTCAAGCACCCTACTAGCTATGTTCCAAAGCATGGCCTCGATCAGACTATGCCTGGAATCGTGTTCTGGCTCTTGTGCATCTTGACCAAAGAGACGCACATGCCACTCATCGGTCGTTAATCGAAGTGCTGAACAATCCTGCTCAAGCTTTCGCGCAAGTGTTGTTTTCCCTGAGAAAGGAAGTCCAACCATCAAATGGAGAGTTGCCAAATCTCTGACTCCTGCGTTTCCTAATAGCTGCCTAACGCCCTCGAGCTGATCGGCCGGGGCCACGCTCCGCCCTGCCCCCAGCCCGCCCTGAGCATATAACAATCACTCCAAACTCGCCCAGCATCCCCGGTCCGATCCAGCGAGATGTTAGGCGTCCATCATCGGCAATGCGTATTGGACCATTGAATGTGCCATCGTCACAATCTCTCAAAAGACCCTGTCTCGATTCGACGAAAGTTTTCCACCTACCAACAAACGAATCACGCGGAGGCGGTTGTTCGAATGCCTGAATCCAGCTCATAGAGGATTGCGTCTAGCCGACTTCTGCCGGCTTCTCGAGCGGGCATCTTCCTCAAGACCTCGCGCGCTTCAGCGGGGGCGTGTTCGATCGCCCAACTCACCTCATATGCGGCGATGGATGGATTCCCCTCTTGATGGAGCTCGTAAGCGAGTGCGGCATAGGCAGCGGCCCCCAAGATGTGTTTTGTTTGATGGACATCGACGAGAGGATGTGTGTACGCACTCGCCGCCGCAGAACCAGCGGCACGAGCGGCGGCAGCTGCAGCTGGATCGCCGACCTCTCGGGCAGCGGCATGCGCTTGCATGGCAAGCGAGCGGAGCTTGGCCGCGCGCTTGCCCCCGCCGGCGAATTCCCGGATGCCCTCAATCGCCAAACGGGGCCGTGAATCAGACCCCGCACGCGTCTCAAAAATGGGCAGCACTCTCTCAGCACAATCCGCGGTCCAGCCTCCAATGGCCCTAAGTGAATCAATCTCCAGCTCGAAGTGCCTTGCCTGACGATCCACAGTCATTCCTTTTGCGATGGAGGCTCCTGAAACTACGAAGGGCTAGCGAAGACGCCTAACAACCTCGAGCTGAGGTGCCGGGGGACACCCCTTGACCAGGACTTACCGGCCCCACTACCCGCTCCATTGTATGGAAATCGCGCCGCACCGTCCGCCCTGCATGTTCTGAGCAAAGTCCCCGGTCGCCTCCTGCGAGACGTTATGCGATGTATTTCATGGAAATTAAAGTATCCCCCCTTACTTGAGTGAATTTAGCCTATGTCGAGAGAAATTAACAGACCCTGTTTTATACGTTCCATGATCTCTGATTCAAGGGCACCTATCCTCCGAACAAAACGCTGATCAGTTATGGACCGTACCTGGTAGGTATCAGCTGAAGAGCTTTTAGTTAATCCATTTTGAGGCGTTGGTTCAATCTTTACATGCCATACCGCTCGGGCAAAGTTCTCTTTCCATTCCGTAATAGGCACAACTATTTTCAATGGAAGGCGCGATAGAGCATCCCGGCTTACAATAACGCAGGGGCGGATTTTCTGCATCTCCGCCCCAATTGTGGGATCAAGATTAATCTCCCAGACCTCCCCCCTATTCATGCGAATTCCTCACCATCAAGATCAGAAAATGCTGCTAGCTCCTTATCGGTTTCATACAACGAAAGCAAGGAATCTGCTGCTTCAGCAAGTAGTTGATCTTGAGTTCTCTCGCATTCTCTTTCAACAGCCTGGCGGACAAATGCAGACATAGTCATGCCCCGGTCTTCCGCATTTGCCGCAAGACATTCGATCAGCGATTCGCTGACTAATATATTCAGTCTCCTGGTCTTCGGAGTTTCATTAGCATACATGATGCGCCTCCGTTGTGCCCATGTTACCTACACAATAATAATACATAAGTATTATGTGCATGTCAAGTGATGTATAGACAGAAATTAATTTCGATATCTGAAATAGCAGACATCGCATAACAGCCTCGAGCTGAGGCGCCGGGGTTTTCTACTAGGCTGGCAATTCCCCACCCGCCCACCCGCCCCATCGCGTGCAAATTGCGCCGCATCCCCGGTCGCCTCCTGCGAGACGTTACACCGCCTAGTTATCTATGAAAAATATGCCAGCGAATTCGGTCAGAGCTTTAGCTACCTCGTACCTTATCAACGCAGTAATCAATGAAAAACTAATAGCTACAAGGATGGTGGAAACTAGCAATATCTCTCGATCACCAAAGGATCTAAGCATGCCTATCAGGAAATATGCTAGAAATGAAATCACGAAGATTGAGCCAATAATGTACATATTACGACGTGCAATTGTTAAGCGGGTCTGAAGAAGTCCTATATCGTGGGGTTCCATATGACCTCTCCTCATTGGCAGGATCGAATATCGCACCAGAAAGATCCCTCTATGAGATTATATTCAGGCGGTGTAACAGCCTCGAGCTGAGGCGCCGGGGGATTTACCTTGGCTGCGAATTCCTGCCGTCATAACCCGCCCCATTACATACAAATTGCGCCGCATCCCCGGTCGACTTCTGCGAGACGTTAGCCGGCGATAATTTCATTCAGGCCTTCAATAAGTTGAACAATCTCTTCCGGTTTGATTTGGCCAATCCTATCCCCCAATCGAGAAGTAGACAAAGTCCTAACCTGGCTGATCTTCACCCAGGACTGTTTCGGCAGATTGCCACTTGTGAGTTCGTATGTAAGAGGAAAGCCAGCCCTCTGCGGCTGGTTCGTTATAGCCAAAGCGATCACTGTTCCCGATCGATCATTAAAGACATCGTGACTGATAATAACAACTGGTCGATGTCCTGCTTGCTCATGCCCGCGTACTGGATTGAGATCAGCCCAGTATATTTCCCCTCTTAATATTCGGGCCATTCCGATAAATCCCCTGCTAGACCCTCATCGGCTAGAGCCTGTTCGAACTTGGGATCCAACTTGGCGGACTCACGTGCAAGACGTGTATGCTCTATTTTCGACAGTCGCTCCTCAACAGCTTTTTCTACAGCATTGCTTCGGCTTGAATATTGACCCTCCGCGACTAGCCGATCCAGTCGGCTAAGTAGATCCTTCTCGATTGTCACTGCAACTTTCTCTTTTGGCATTACACCCTCCGGTATGATATATTATCATACTATGGATTCCTAATGCAATTAAGGAATCGCCGTGCTAACAACCTCGAGCTGAGCTGCCGGGGGACGCCCATCGGCCAGGAATTCCCTACCCCCACTCCCGTTTCTTAGATTGGAAATCGCGCCGCATCCCCGGTCGCCTCCTGCGAGACGTTAGGTGGCTGAAAAGTCTATTCCTCCTCGTACCCACCAACAAATCGCATGTTTTCCGTTCGGATAGTTCCGGTAGCTGTATCGCACTTGAATAAGCATGGACCTTCTATCGTTACAGGGCCAACCATCGCTAGTGCTGGGTGTCCGTCTAGGACAAGTTTAAATTCTTGCTGGTCCACATCTAGACCCCAACGCCCATAGCGATAGTGAATACGTGGAACAATGATTCGACGTGGCGGCTCTAGGCGAATCTCTAGGTCTACGTTTTGTGGCGCAGATCGAATTGTCCAACGATTGCCAATAGCTTCGACATCGAAAGAGTCCGAGTTGATGGTGATCTCATTATTCTCGATAGCGAACACCAATGCTTGATTCCTATCGAAAAACCGAGCCCTAGTAAGTGGCGGCGCTCCTGCATCCTCGGGAGGAGCAAAACCGAACAGGATCTCTCCGTCAACATCAAGGATTGAAGTTCCGCCCCGATATCTTATCAGGCCTACCCAGAATTCAGGAGCAAAATTAGCGCCGTCCCACGCGGCCCAAGCCGTTCCATTGGCGATGGCATACGGCTCCTCAATAGCTTGAGAAAATCTCTCAGCCGAGAGCAATCCCGATGCCTTCCTCGTATGGTCAGGTGGACAAAGAAGCGCGATACCAGAAGCATGATGATGTGTGGCATCCTCAAACGGTGGATCGAAGTGATCATATTCATAGATAGCCCCACCGCACACTACGCACCCAAAACCACAACGCTGCCTCACCTCGCGGGCCACGCCGGCTGGAATGTAACGCGACAATCCGTGCTTATTGGTATTTATGCTCATAATCTGAGATCGAGCCACCTAACCGCTTTGAGCTGAGCAGCCCGCCCACATCTCCGATCACTCACCAACCCTGGGCAAATCCGGTTGAATCTCGGGTCTGCTCCAGCGAATGGTTAGCATACGCTAAGGCATCTTTCCAACCCAACCAACTTGGATCTCTCCGAACTGGCCCAGCCGTTCGCATAATTCTCCTGTATGATGTTGGATGTGACGAATATTGTAAAACTGTAGCTGCAGTTTATCGAAAGGAAGCCAATAGAATCCGGATTCAGCATTCAGATCTAGCATACCCACGAGTTCTTCAACTTTAAGAAATAAGCAAGATAATCGAGAATCTCCTCTTTTGCGTAAATCTCATCCCCTAGATCCTCTCCAAGCGAAACCAACTCATCCTTATGCTTTTCCCATGGAATGAAATCATCTTCAGTAGCATGCAAATAAAAATGTGTATAGAAAATCGCATGAAACGCGATATGCCAAAATGGATTTGTATATGTTCCATCATTCCAAAGAGAATCGGGACAACTCTCTACTGCATCTCTCAACATTTGTATTGACGCACGATATTGGGATTTAAGAATCTCTTTTGTTTCCACAGTCTTTCCTTTATTAGGTTCCTCGCTATTTTATAAATTTCAGTATAGGTTTTCGCACTTACTACTTGCTTATCCGAGGAAGCAATGTCCGAATAACGAGTAAAGGCTGAGCTAAACCACACGATTAAAACGAAAGCTACTGAAATTGCCTTAGCTGAGTGATGCATATAATTTGTCAATGGCTATATAAATCGGCATAACAACCTCGAGCTGAGCTGCCGGGGTTCGCTATCTGGCTTGGATTTCTCATTTCCAGCACTCTGTCCCTGGCCTGCAAATCGCGCCGCACCGTTCGTCCTGCATGTTCTTAGCAGGATCCCCGGTCAGCTCCTGCGAGATGTTAGCCTGACCCGAAAAGAAGAAAATACAGTCCGTTTTCACTTGCCCACAGATTAGCAATACCCAAAACAATGGCCAGAATAATCATCACAATCATTCGAAATGGGATTGGCTTTGGTAAAACCCATGGATCATCAAGATTTGATGCATAATAGCCCGCGATGACAAGCAATACGGGCCCCAACATAGCGAGCTCTGGATAGAATCGTCCATTAGAAACGACTATTCGAGCATTCACCCAAGAAAGCACAATTCCAAAAAGAAGCGTAATCGCCACAACCCCGATTCGCCTCGATCTAATTGCCTCATCACTTATCTTGGTCGGGTCTCCATCTGCAAGCGTTATACCCGTTTCGACATTTTTCCCGTCAATATAGAGTTCAGGAGTGAACTCAAAACCAGTGGAACGGGTTGCGATTATGCATTCATGGCCACTGATATCAAATTGATGCTTGGTGCCAGAATCCCAACGAATTCTCCTTTGCTCCTTTGGAATCTCGATGGATTTTCCATCTACTAAGATCTTCCTCTTGTATGATATTGGGTTTTGCTTGAATTCAACCCGATGCGATTGATCATCGAGGGCTATATCCCAGGTTTTATTCGCCATAAATTTCAATCCTTGAACAAGACCTTCTGTAAAGTTAGTGAATAGGTCAGGCTAACGGCCTCGAGCTGAGCGGCCCGGCCAAGACCCGTTCACATTTTCGCGCCGAGCTGGCCGGGTTCGCTCCAGCGAGTGGTTGGGCGGCGGGATGACCGGCGAGGGTTAAGATTACACTTGACCGCAGGCGAGGCAAAGTTGTGCCTGTATGACCCGCAAGGCCAAAGCGACACCATCCTCCTGGCGGATACCTCGTGCAAGGCTTTCGGCGTTGCGCCGATAGGCGGGATTGGATAGGGCGTCGATCAGAATGTTGTCCATGAGTTCACGGCTCAATCGGGTTGCCGGAGGAGAAGCAGGGCCGACACCAAGGCCATGAATTAGGCGTGCCCAGAAGGCTTGGTCAGCAGAGAAAGGAACAGCAGTATTTGGGACGCCGGCGGCAGCCGCGGCACCGGTCGTTCCTGCTCCGCCATGATGCAAGATGTAACGCATTCGGGGAAACAACCAGGCATGAGGAACGCCCTCCGCGGCGAAGACATCAGGGCCTCCTAGTTTCCCTCCGAGCACCTGAGGCGATACCCCGAGAAAGGCTCGCTGACCGCGTGCGCGGACGGATGTGATCACAGTGTCCAAGATAGTTCTCAGTTTCTCGGTGCGCATGCTGCCTGGCCCGAAATAAACTGGAGGGGGGCCGGATTCTAGAAAGCTTGCCAGCGCATCCGATGGCTCCCAGCCTACGCGGGGCGGAAGATGCCAGTAGCCGGTGACATGCGCTTGGGGTGGCCAGTCGGGCGGTCGTGGCAGGATGTGGGGGCTGTAGGCGAACAGAATCGGTGTGACGCCGCCATCGAGGTTGTGGAAAGGCCAGGGTGCCAAGTCAGGGAGATCCGGGGCAAAAGCGCGCACCCTGCGGTAGAGGAGGCGGCCACCGTAGCGGAACATGGCCGCATTGAGGGCGTGGGTTCCGCGACGGTATATGCCGCCCAGTGGAAGATCAGGTAGCGCCACGGCGGGGAATGCTGAGGTGGGAAGGAAGACAGGAAAGAACTGCGCTGAGACGTCCGGCACCCCTCGCACGGTCGCTAGTGTGTGACCGGCGTCTGTCATCAGGAAGGAGTGAACTATAAGGTCGGCATCGCTAGCGGCCCTTTCCGCGGCGCGAAAGGCAGATTCTGCCAGCGGCAGGACGTGCTGGATCATCCGTACAACCATCAGCGGCCAGCTGAGGCCGGCACGGTCGGCGAAGGCCTGCGCGAGCGCATCAGGATTTCCTTCGATCGGCACCAACTCCAAGTTATGAGCCCGGACGAGTGAGGCAAATTGGGCAGGTGCTGCAAGCCGGACGGTGAACCCGGCGTTCTTAAGGCCAGCGCCAAGGGCTACACACGGCTCGACGTCTCCGCGCGAACCGTACGTAAGGATAGTGATTCGGGTGTTGCAGCCAGCTACGGTCGATGTGTCACCCAAGTGGATCTTCTCAGCAGGCTCTCGCAGCCGCCGCCCAACAGCCTCGAGCTGAGGCGCCGGGGCATTCTCTCTGGCTGCGAATTCCCGACCCCATCACCCGTTCCATCGCTTGCAAATCGCGCTGCATCCCCGGTCAGCTCCTGCGAGACGTTAGGCAGCATTCGACATTGGAACAAGGGAATAACTAGATATCGCCTGGCCTTATAAATACAAAGTACGCATACCCCAAGGATAAGAGCAAATATAAGATAGGATTTGACCACCCGATCCAACCCATGACCCTGCTGAATTGGATTTCCAGCGAAGCTATCAGTCCAATCACATCTTGCACAAATAATGCAAATGCAATCGCTTTTCGGGCATCAATTGATGCTGTGCGCCTACCAAACCACATGAGAGTTGCATAACCTAAGATTGAACCCCCAACGAGCCTTGTTGCCCAAACTCCTGCCTCATCAAGTTGAAGGCCGTAAAGTTTAAATAGTTGATGAGGAAGTAGGGAGCACGCTAGCCCAAAAAAAATCGCAATAATGAGGTTGATCGAAAAGAGATGATGGAGTTTCATATTTCCTCCTGTCAGTCACACTTTATCCCCGTCTTGTACGGTGAAGCTATTCACATATCGTCTTGAGAATGCTGTCATAACAGCCTCAAGCTGAGACGCCGAGACTACCCCACCCGCTAGGAATTCCCAAACCGCAATCCCGCTCCATCGCTTGCATAGCGCGCCGCATCACCGGACGCCTCCAGCGAGACGTTAGGCAGCAGTTTAGGGCTCCCTAATCCATGATGTAAGAATCCTTCTGTGCAGTAACGAACCAGTTGTGAGGCATGTCTGGATAATCAATGGGAATGACCGGTAGTGTCCAGCGACCATGATTAGCGTCAGGCTGTCCAGCTTGAGTGAGCCTCGCTTTCCACCCGTGGGTCGCGAGGAAATCAACAGGATCATCAAGCACTCCAATCCAGGGAGACCCAGAAAGCCTCTGCATCTCCAACCATTGCCGGGTCAGCGGAGAAGTGAGCATTACGCTGTTGATGATGTCGAACCCGAGCCAGCTGTCGGCTGCCGAGGACCCACTCACTTCCGCAAGCAGGGAAGTGACCGTTTCTGTTGGGAGGTAGAACAAAAAACCCTCTAAGAGCCAGCCAGTCGGCTGTTCGAGGCGAAAGCCTGACCGGATGAGGGGTTCGGACCAATCTTGTGTCAGATCGGTCGAGACGACAATACGCTGGCAAGCTGGAGTTGCACGAGCATCAGATAAGATGGAATCCTTGCGCTCGAGGACGAGCGAAACGTCGAGTTCGAATAGTTTGGTGCCTGAAGGCCACTGAAGGCGAAAGGCGCGAGTGTCATAGCCGGCGCCTAGTAGGACAATCTGGTGGATGCCAAGATCGCGAGAAATGTGCTCCAGAAAGTCGTCGAAGTAGCGTGTCCGGAGCACGATTGGAACAACACTTTCGGGCGATTTGGTGTCCATCCAAGCCAACCCGGATGCTCCTGCGAGGTCATGAGCCCAAGGATCATTGAAGAGGCGGTCGTCCCTTTGGGATTCGAGGGCACGGACAGCTGCAGTCCAAGTGGCAGTTGTAGCCAGAAGTGCAGAGGAAGATGAAGAGTCTGACATAGTCCTCATCCAAATAGACGAATATGACCAAATCTGAATAATCTCAATCCGATTGGCATATCCCAGATACCGCCTAACAGCCTCGAGCTGAGCTGCCGGGGTTCGATAGCTGGCCTGGAATTCTCATCCCGCCCACTCGCTATCTTGCCTGCTAATCGCGCAGCATCCCCGGTCAGCTCCTGCGAGACGTTATGCAGGCTAAGACGTTTCGTGTCCTAGCCAGTTGGCAATATCCGATTCTTGCCATCCCACTCCAAATGCCCATAGCAGAGCCTGAGCAGATTCATAGACATATGCCTTATAGCTATCTTCTAGTACTTCGGCATTTATTTCTTTTCTCAGCAATACCATGGAATTATCCGTTGATGGTCTTGAGAGAAATTCTTGCGCGAGGAGATTTCTCGAGGCTGGTCGCTCGTATTGGAGAAGAAGATTCCTTACACCCTGGAGCTCACTCGATACGACAAGTGGCCATCGAAAATGGATATTATTCAAGAATGACGAACTATACCTGAGAGCGACATCTATATACGAAAGAACTATATATGCAAAAATGCGGCTCTCATTTGTGGGCTTTGGAACTAGTAGTGTATTTACGGCTCTGCGAGAAATCAGAAAATCGAAATACATATGACCAAAGACACCTATCTCTACATATTGCGAAAATCCTGAAGATCCTCTTTCAGATAGGCAAACAGCAGATGGAATTGTTCTCCAATGATTCAAAGTCCAGGGGACTTTGCGATCAACTGACCCCCAGGGTGATCTAACTTGAGGAAGAGAATCAGCGATTTCCAGAAGTTTGCGAGTTGACAATACAACTGGCTTTTGTGGATATGCAGGTATACAAGAGACAATCAAATGGGGCGAAGATTCCCACTCACTCCTTGAAGTATCGTCTCCAAATTTGATTGCGGTTCCATTTGCTCGTTCTGATGCGCGTTTTAGGAATTGATCTCGAAGAAGAATACTGGATTCCCTTTGATCCCATAACCATCTCAAATCAGGCAACGATGCTAGCTCATATCCACGATTATTATCAAAAGATCGGATGTAGATCCTGGATCGACGTTCCACCGCATGGATAGCCCTCGTTGCTGCGACTCTGATTAGGGCAACGAAACGTTCAGTATCTGGTATCTGAATAACTGAATTCTCAGGCTCGATGGGAGGATAAATTGAATCAAATGCGATATTCAGAATCCTCTGCCTGATAACATCCTGTGGGCCAATAATACCCTCAGGTGGACAAATGGGTTCTCTACTCTTTCCTCTCTCCTTTATTCCAATTAATACTGTTCCACCTTGAGTGTTCGCGAACGCGGATAGTAACCTAGCTAAATCATTTGGAAAATCGGACTTGTAGTTCAGATCAATATCCTCTTTATGCTTTTCCTCGCAAAAGGTAAGTAAATCCTGATAAGTGATTTCATCAATTGGTAAGGAAGAGAGTGTCATCTTAGTTGCCTTCTAGATCCCCCACTGGGATATCTGCCAAGTTGCCTGCATAACAGTCTCGAGCTGAGGCGCCGGGGGACGTCCCTTGGCTGGGAATTCCTGCCCCCATGCCCTGCTCGATCGCTTGCAAAGTGCGCCGCACCGTCCGCCCTGCATGTTCTGAGCAGGGTCCCCGGTCAGCTCCTGCGAGACGTTAGCCGGCGCTTTGCCTTTCAGCACAGCACAACCGTACGAAGCCAGGGATATCGAGCCCATCTGACCGTTGATCCAGATAACGGCTATTAATCTCGGGCGCAGATAAATCCTCAAGAACTCGAAAGCCAGCTGACACTAAAATGCTTGCCACATCCTCCGAGTTTAACCGACTCTCCATCGGCTCCCCTCGACGAGTACCACCTTCATCGAGTACTTCGAATAACTGAAGATCTTCAACAGACATCGTCGTCTTTGGTTGGAAGTAGTCAAAGACCAATCGGCTCCCGGGTGTACATATTTCGGCAATGGATGCAATAGTTGCCTCGATTGCATCACGTGTAAGATAGCAAATTGTCCCCAACCAGGAAACAAACACACGAGAATCACCATCGAAATTGTTACGGGATAGAACTTCGGTGAGGTTCTCTCGTTCAAAATCAATGGGTGCCAGAATCAGTTTAGATGGCAAATACCCTAGATATGCTTCTATCCGAGCCTGCTTCCATTCCTGGGTTGAAGTTTGATCGAGTTCAAATACCCTGACGTCTACCTTTTCATGACGCAGTGACCAGGTATCGAGCCCAGCTCCGAGGACGACATACTGAGTACAACCCTCCGAGATTGAACGATCAAGCCAGTCTTCAGCATACCGGCTCCTTACAACAATAAAGGTACTGATTGGTTTTACTTTTGCTAAAAGAGGATTCCAAAATAGCCAGCGAAGTGGGGCAAAACGAAGGACAACACTAAGTGGCGGTTCAAGAAGCCAGATTGCAGCTGAATCTTCAAGGATTGGAGGGCGATATTTCATAAGGTGATATGCCCTATGTGCAGCGGCTAGTTGAGCAGTTTGGCTGGGTTTCACTATGACTCCTCCATTTGAGAAATTGCGCCGTGCTAACAGCCTCGAGCTGAGGCGCCGGGGTTCAGTCAATAGCCTGCTCGCCGGGCATCCCCATCATACAACTTGGATAGCAAATCACGCCGCATCCCCGGTCGCCTCCAGCGAGGGTTAGGCTGAACGAAGGTCGAAGGTTCACACAACATCTATAGTTGTGCCCTTAAATTAGACGAAGCAAGTATAAGCACTCGTGTACTCCAATCAATCCTACGTTGTTCCTTGGAGCGCCAATCATCGGCAAGAGGCATGAAAGTGGATGATGTAGACCGCGGACCAAAATCCCATAGACCGATGCTGTCATGATGACCCCAAATCCATTCAATCTGTCTTACCATAAGCTGAACCGAGTGACAAAATAGACGAGACATCATTTCAAGAGATGTAAACCATCGATCAAGCGGGCCAGGTTTTGTAAGGGTTGGTTCCTTTGATAGAGGCATCTCCAGATACCCTATACCTTCATCATATTGCCATAACCAATTCACGATAGCCATTTCAACTTCGGGTGGTAATAAATCTTCTTTAGAACCGAGGATGTTGAGAGAATATCGATTGTTGATTTTTAAATAGCTATTTTTTACAGAAGCGCCAGTAAGATCTAGGTGAGCTTGAATTTCATCCTGCTCAGAGTAGGTGCCCGACCGGAAAGTTCTCATCGCTATCTCGCGCCATAGGGCCCGATCTATTTCCAGTTCTTCATTCAACGGATCGATTAGGGAAAGCGTCGAGGCTAAGAAGAGCCTCATACCCGTTTCCCATCGATCGTTTTTCTCATGGTAATCTGGAAACCGATTTTCCCCACGCATGATCGAAAGGATATATTCTTTAGTTCTCGTAAGGACTGGATGATCCTGACCTAAGCCGAGGCTTATGGATCTTTCAACCGCAACTTCTGTGGAAGCGATCTTTTGTGAAGAGCTCTTGCTACGAGAGTGAAAAGCCCCCCATCCTCCATCGACCCTCTGGTCTTCAGTCAAGTAATGAACCTGCTTACTCTGTCCGACAAGGTTAGATACAGACTGCGGGTCCTCTCGATAAGGTGGTGCCAATAAGACATCGCGCAACAGACGCAAACGAGCAACCGGAGATGGTTTCATCTCCAGCAGCATCTTCGCACGTGATTCGATCGTAGATACGGATGTCATTCTACATACAAACGAGAAGCATTCAGCCTAACGGTTGAGTTCACCTGCATTTTGGAGCAAAGCGGAAAAATGTCAGGTGCAACGATTTGTTAGGTGGAGCTTGGTCGCCAACGGTCTCACGGCATTTTCAGCAAAGTATTTAATTTTGTTAACTT
>Ga0315534_1001321_pt1 | contig 17054 bp, 16 predicted proteins | sample SalMarSW160240MG_FD_203094 | JGI IMG/M metagenome (GOLD analysis project Ga0315534, IMG submission 203094) | Salt marsh sediment microbial communities from the Plum Island Ecosystem LTER, Massachusetts, United States - Salt Marsh Sediment SW1602-40 ... | reverse complement strand
GCTTCTCAACTAATTCAGAGTCTGCTTTAAGGTGTCCCCAAAGATCCTGAGTCTCATCATCCGTTTTACGTCTATGTGCGATAAATTGTTGTTTCAATGTCAAGTAAGTATTCACCATCAAAAAATAAATTCCGTAGTCGTGGAGCAAACCGGCGGCTTTTCCCCACTGGGAAGCACCAAAGACAGAAGCAAACTCGCATGCCAGATAAGCCGTGCCCCTGAGATGGTCTGCAAGTAGTTGAGCTTTCCCATTATCGCTAATACGTGCGATAGCTGCCATAATATTCTGGTCCTTGAGAAAGGACTTACATAGAAGTACATTTCATTATTGTGATAACTATATTACGGAAAAGGCGGATTTAGAAACAATAAAGAAAAAAAGATAAACACGCCCTACATTTAATTATCATATCAATCTGCCATAAGCACAATAGTCAGAGCCCATTTTTTTTAAGAAAAATACACATTGGCTGCCGGAAATATTGACTTTTTTGTTAAAAGTAGGGAGAGATTATGAAATCCAGGATAATATCGAAACTTCAGACAACCGTTCCAAGAAAAGTACGTGAGAGGATGAAACTCTCGACCGGAGACAGCTTCGAGTGAAGGATGGATGGGGCCGACAGTGGTCGAACCGGTCCGGGAAACGCTTGTGCAATACAGGAAGGCGATCTCAGCCGGAAAGGGTGACTTCGATAAGGATATCTAAACTGCAAGATCAAAATAGCCAAATAATTTATTGGGGATGATATTTACTCCCGCTGCCGACAGGCTTATCGACAGGTGAGGACCGTTTCCGGTGCTGCTTCTGACAACAGGAGTTGTGACTCTCATAATTATTCTTATAAGCATGGTTTCTCAGATATGGCTGCTCGCATTCTGCCTCATTTTGTTCGGCGAGGGCTGATATAGCGCCGGCCCTGCGCAGAATATGCTCATAGCGCTGATGAGCGGCAGAATAGGGAAAGGAGAGAGGCCTTCGGCTGCTTTATATCCGTAATAGGGGTGACGTTTTCTTTAAGCCCCTTTCTGTTCGGTATAAGTGCCGACCGTATGGGCCTGAGCGAATCGATGAGAATTTTCAGTATTCCCATCCTGCTCAGTTTTTGGGTCCTCATCATCCTGTCAACGATTATGAAGAACAGGACAGCGCAGAAATTATAGCCCGTACTCAGTATGTAAATACGGGACAAAGGTACGTTCCAGATGTCCTTCCTTAAAACGGTCGCCTGGTCCTGAAAGGAAAGCAGCATCCGGTTTCTGCTCCTTAAGGGCCGACTATTCTTCGATAATAATAGCCTCTGCGGGGCAACCCTCGGCAGTTTCTTTAACCGCATCTTCGAGATCAGCGGGCACATCGGGCTGTTTCACCTCGGCGATTTCATCACCCAATTCAAACACGTCCGGCACGTCGTCCGAACAGGCACCGCACCCGGTGCACAGGTCTGCATCGATACTCACCTTCATATGTTCCTCCTTCATAAGGATATTTCAGCGATTAAACATCACTGTTTTGAAGTCGACAAAAGAATACCATTCTCTGTTCAAATCTTCAAGAATTAAATGCTCTACAGGTACTACATTTAATAGTATTGTGAATTATCACGGCTTTTCACCGGTTTCCGCAAGCTCTGCCAGGGCTTTTTCATAGACCTGTTTTTCCTCGTCACGGCCTAATATACCGAGGATATCGATAATACTGTTGAGATCGTTCTTGATTCTTCCGATGAGAGCAAGGCCCCGGTTTACCTCGAGGGCCCGCTTGTAGTAGAAGAGGGCGCTCTTGAAATCACCACTCTTACTGTAAAGCTCTGCCATATTGTGCAAATCTGAAGAGATCCCCAGACTGTTCTCTGTATACTTGTCTTCGTCGAGGGCGAGCAGGTAGTACTGCAGGGCCTTCTCCGTGTCCCCCTGCACTTCGTTCAGGTACCCGAAATTGCTGTATGCAGAGGCAAGGCCGCTGTGGTTTTTCTCTTTTTTGTGTATGGATATTGCAGACTCAATATTTTGCCCGGCGGTTTCATAGTTACCCTTTTTAATATAGATGGAGCCCATATTGTTCAGGGCGTTTGCCGAGCCCTTTTTATTTTTATCGTCCTGATACAGGCCATAGCTCTTTTTAAGCAGGTCAAGCGCTTCGTCATAGTCCTTCTTTCGGATTCGTATTGTTGCGAGTAGCAGATACACATCGGCTTCAGAACTTTTATCTCCGGATACCGTATTGATTTCCTGCGCTTCTGCCAGCAGTTTTTCTGCGTTATCGTAGAGCCCGAAGTTAATGTAGCAGCGTGCGAGATTGTAGAGGTCGGACGAAATGCCCGGAAGGTTGCTCACCTTTCTGTTCTCTTCAAGGGCCTTTTCGAAGTTTTGTATGGCGTTTTCAAAATCTCCCCTGTTGTAGTGTTCGAGGGCAAGTGTTTCATAATCATGCGCCGTTTCCTTCACGAGCATCACGGGCCGATCCGATGCGCATGATGTGAGAAACAGTGAAGACAGGATAAGAGAGAAAAAGATGTATCGTCTCATTCGTTCCTCCCTTCATATCCCTCGACGGTGGGCGCATATCCTCCATCACGTTCGGTACTGTCTATGGGAAGCGGCTGGGGCACTTTTTGCGAGGAGAACCCGCGCACAAAGAAATTCTGCTTGAGTATTTTTATAAGGCCGATTGCCTCGTTCATGGTTCTATTGCTCCGCTCAACAGCGGCTTTGATTTCCGGAGACGCTTCGGCAAGAGTAGCTGAAAGCTCCTCGAAGTTGCTGACCGTCTTATTGAGATTGTCCATGAGCTCCATAATGTTTTGATACAGCTCATAGTCGTCGTACATAAGCTTGCCGATACTGCCCTGCTTTTCTTCAATCGATCTGGTGATATGCTCGAGCGAGGCGAGTGTTCTCGGCAGGCTCTCATCCTTTGCGGTGAGCATGGTAAAAAAATCCTGCAGCTTCGCGAGAGCCGGTTCGAGGCTGCCGTCCTCAGCAGAAAGGTTATAGGTCAGCTTTTCCATATTGTTCATAAGCCGTGTTATCTGGTCGGGGCGTTCACCCTTGAGCTTTTCGGAGAGTATTTTCTCTCCCTGTTCAGTATCTTCAGACCATACATACGAGCCGTTTGCAAGCTGGGGCATGTCTTTTTCGCCGGGAATTATCTCGAGTACCTTGCTGCCGATAAGAGGCGCCCTGAGCTTGACTACACTGTCCCTTCTGATCCGCGCTGTATATTCCTGATATACGGAAAAGCCGACGTCGATCCAGTTGTCCTCATTGAGAAATACAGACTTTACCTCTCCTATCTGTATTCCTTTGATTGCGACCTGCATACCAAGAGAGATACCCTCCCCCCTGAGGAACTTTGTGTTGTATTGGTACTGCTTCTCGAACCATCGCCTTTCCCGTCCAATCATGATGATCACTGCAATGATGACAAGGATGACAACGGAGAGAAACACTCCCACTATCTTTTCGAGGTGTTTGAATCTGAAAGACATTAGTTTTTCCTTTTACCGCACAAATGGTGATTCCGATTTTCGAGGCAATCCCGGTCTCCGGAGGGTGCTGCTCGACCGCTTTACTCATTCCCGGTCAAAAGGCCGAGCACCTCCTCGGCAATAAGTGCCTCTTCATCTACTATAATCGACATAATCTTCTGAAGAATCGGGTCAGACGATCGAAGAATTTCATCTCTCCTTCCGTACGCAAAGAGCTTTCCCGCATAGAGCAGTGCAATGTGGTCGGCATAGGCTTTGATGAAATCGAGATTGTGACTCACCATAATGAGCGTAATATCCGGGTCATCCCGGAGGGGAATCAGCTTGTCGATCATTTTCTGCCGGTGAATTGCATCGATACCGGTGACCGGTTCATCAAAGAAAATGAGCTTCGGGCTTACAACAAGCGCGCGAGCGAGACCTGCGAGCTTTCGCTGCCCCATCGAAAGATGGGCGGGAAGCTGGTCTTCAATTTCTCTGAGGTCGAAGTTTTCTAGTACAGTATAAACCCTCTTTTCTACTTCCTCTTTCTTCAGGTTGAAATGATACCGAAGCGGCAGCGCGATATTGTTGAAAACGGTGAGATTGCTGATAAGCGCCGCGTCCTGAAAAACGAAACCGAATTCCTTCCGCATTTCAAACAGTGAACCGCGGGATGCATTGAATATATCGACACCGTCAATGTATACCGTGCCCGTGTCCGGCGGAATGAGTCCCGCTGCGATTTTCAGCAGGGTACTTTTACCGCAGCCGGACGGGCCGGTAATGGTGACGAGGCGTCCCTGCGGTATGCTCATTGAAATAGAATCGAGGAATTTCTCCCCGCCAAAGGATATTGAAACGTTATTTATTTTTAGAATTGTGTCGTTCATACCACTGTGTTCTCCGAACGTATCAGAAGTAATAAATAAACGTAATAAGCCCATCCGCCAGAAAAAGGGCGGTTATGGCATCGACCACACCCTTCGTCGTCATCTGTGGGACCTCAGTAGAGGATGTTTTCACGGAAAATCCCCTGTAGCTGCTGGTCAACGAAATGAGTATACCGAAAATAAACCCTTTCAACAGGCTTATCGTCAGATCGGACAAAACCACCGATTCAAGAATGCGCTGTAAAAAGGGAATAAAGCTTGTAACAAGAACGAGCTTCGAGACGAGAAATCCACCAAGTATCGCAAAAATGTCGAAGTAGATATTCAGACTTACAAGAGAAGCGGTCATTCCGAATATTCTCGGAAGCACAATATAGCGGATGGGATCGATTCCCATTGATTCGAGGGCCTCGATTTCATGGGAAACTGCCATATTGCCGATTTCCGTCGTGATTGCGGTTCCGGAGCGGCCGATGACGATGAAGCCGGTGAGAAGCGGTCCCAGCTCGCGCACGATCACCGTAATAAGTATATTGCCGATAAAGGATTCCCCGCCGAATCTTGGGAGAAAGGTCAGCGACTGTATAATGGAAATACCACCGATAGCAAGCGCGACGATTGCAATGAGGGGGAGGGCGTCGACTCCGGTGAAGAGCACCTGTTTGAAAAGAACGTTCAGATTTATGCGGTATCCGCCGGGCTTTTTCCCGATTCCCGTCTTGATGATGAGATAGGTGTAGGCGCAGAAGTCAATAATACTCTGAACCTTTGAAAGAAACCAGCCGCCGAAGCTCTCGAAGTATCCAGCCATGGAGTAATTGTATATATAGGATATGGTAATGTCAATAACACTATTGCGGTCGATCTGACGGATAGTTTGATGCTGCTGCAAAAATGCTTTTTTTCTTGACACCGATTAAGGTACATGTTATCTATATTTTGAAACTGGCCCTGTTTCAGGGGAGCGGAATGCGGTTAAAAACCGCAGCGGTCCCGCCACTGTGACCGGGGATGAAAGCAGCAGTAAGCCATTGGTTTTTCCATCCGAAGATATGGGATGGAAAATCGAGAAGGTGCTGTGAGTAAAATGATCCGGAAGCCAGGAAACCCTCCTGAAACAGTATGCCCTCGAGGAAAGGGGATGGACATGTTTAAAGATCACATCTTCAAGTCTTCATTTCTATTTCCCCATAACCTTTCCAACTGTAATTTTAATTTTTAAAAAGGGTGATGTACACCACAGGGGTAACCGGGCCTGAATTTGTATAGAATACGCTGTTTGGGCCAAGTGCGGGTTGCACGCTCAGTCAATTTAGTCTGAGGAATGTTTTATTCGCATGAACACGTTACATATAGGAGCGCTTGTTTAATGAAAAAAAGAGCCTTCTTCGCAACCATTACAGTTGCATTTATCATGGTTGTCACCATGCTGTCTACCCTGGTAAATGCCGGGGAAGATGACTCCATTGCAATGCAGGAGGTTGTAATCAGCGCAACCAAGACTGAGCAGGAGGTCCTTGACGTTTCCCAGCATGTCACAGTGATCTCGGGCGAAGAGATAGAAAAAAGCGGTGCAGGCAGTGTTTCCGAGGTGCTGGATGCCCGGACAGGGATTGTCATCAACGATTACGGGCCAAAAGGTGCGTCTCAGAATGTGTCCATGCGCGGCTCTACGTCGGCACAGGTACTGATCCTCGTCGACGGGGTTCGAATGAACAGCGCGCTGAGCGGAGGTGTGGACCTCTCTCTCATTCCCGTTGACAATATAGAGAGAATCGAGATTGTCCGCGGCGGTTCGAGCGCCCTGCACGGTGCAGATGCCATGGGCGGGGTTATCAATATCATTACGAAGAAAAAAGCCGACAACCGTCTGAAAGTGTCGATTGAAAACGGGAGTTTTCTGCCCGGCAGGTATGTTACAGGGTACTCGACCGATAAAACCGAAGAGCCTGCAGATTACACGGATATTGTTGATTCTCAGAAGGCCCGAATCGCATATTCCAGGAAGCTCGGAAAGATCAGCCTGACCACAGCGGGGTCCATCGAGCGGGCAAAAAACGGATACATCTACAAGGATACGAATCTCGAGAACAGAAAACGTGATAATGCCGAACTTCTGGGCGTCGATGTGTCTGCAGGTGTGCGCTTTCCCGCGGGAGAAGGCACTGTTGATATTACCGGGTCTTTTGTGCGCAATAAAAAGGGAATACCCGGCTCGATTACATCACCGACTCCTGAAGCCTCCCAGGAAGACCGGAGAGTGCAGACTTCCGCGGATTTTCATACAGACCGTTTTTTCAGCGAACTCCTTTCATTTAATATCAAAACGTACGTTATCTCTTCGGAGCTGCAGTATAAATCGCCGTCGATAGATGTTGATTCGGATCATAAAACAAACTCCGCCGGCCTCGATCTGGTGCAGGAGATGCTTTTTTTCAACAGGTTTTCGATTATTTACGGCGGGAATATGAGCTATGATTCTGTGAAGAGCACCGATGTGGGTGCAAAAGACAGGACATACGGCGGCGGGTTTGTCGAGACACCGATTTTTGTGACAGACAGCCTGACACTTCAGCCGGCGGTGCGATACGACTACTACTCCGATTTCAAGGGAGATCTGAACTTCAAGCTCGGCAGTGTGTACCGGCTTTCTTCGACGACATCCATTAAGGGAAGTATCGCAAAATCATTCAGGGCTCCCACCATGAACGACCTGTACTGGCCGACCGATTCTTTTGCCGAGGGGAACCCGGACCTCAAGCCGGAAACTGGGTACAGCATCGATTTCGGTGCGACGCATACCGGCGAGCGACTGCGCTTTGATCTCTTCGGGTATATGCGGTATGTGAACGATGTCATCCTCTGGCAACCTGGTGATGACGGGCTGTGGCGGCCCTCGAACTGGGGGGAAGCACTCTATCCCGGCATTGAAAGCAGCCTTCAGGTGCGTCTCCGTGAAGGCGTTTGGGCGCGGCTTGACTATGGTTTTCTGTACACCTTTGCCCTGTCCGGAGGGCTTACGATGAAAGATAATAAACGGCTCCCCCTGATACCGGTTCATTCGCTCAACCTTGGATTGGATCTGCAGCGCGGGAAAAGTTTTTTCAGCTTAAGCACGAAATACGAGAGCCTGCGGTATGAAAAGGTATCTAATGCTTCCTACCTTCCGTCGTATACGGTGGTTGACGTACTCTACAGGAGAAAGTACCGCCATGTTTCATGGTTTGCAGCGGTTGATAATCTTTTTAATGAGCAGTATGAAGTTGTGCCGCTCTACCCCATGCCGGGTACCTTCGTCCGCTCGGGTGTCGAGCTCACGTTCTGAGGCCGCCCCGTGGGTATTGGAGATATATTGATTATTTTTTCGCAGTAAAAAAAATTATAGAAGGAACAGAAAATGAAAACAAAAAAAATCATCAGTATCGCATTCATAGCGATCATCGCCTTTTCTATCATTGTGGTAATAATCGGATGCACCACCGGCACAGGTGTGTCTTCCGGTACCCTGTACATGACCGATACCTTCAACGGACGGGTGTACACATTCGACATGGATAATAACATAGCCTCTTCGGCACCTGTGCTGTCGACAGGGCAGAATGCAACCGGTATGATCTTTTTTTATAACGATATCGGGTATATTACCGTTGGCAATTCTTCTACGACTGATGCGCCCGGTGTGTATCGGTTTGATCCGAGTGCCCAGGTGCCCGTCGCGGAGCGAATAGGGAAGTCCATCAGCGCTCAGTACATTGCCTTTTACAGTTTGACGAAGGCGTATGTCACGGATGCCGATGTTTTTTCGTCAACCGGTGTGTACACATTCAATCCGCTAGATCCTGATGCAGGATTATCCGGGCCAATTCCCGGGACTGACGATATGGCCGGTGGGATGTACCTGCAGGACATCACGGCAGCAGGAGGCATGGTGTATGTCGCTGATAACGGCAAGGGCCAGGTGCTCGTTATAGATCCGACGACCGATACGCTTGCAGCATCTTCACCCATACCGGCTTCTGCAGGAGGAACAACGGGGCTGCTCACCGTACGCGATTCAGATGGAAATGCTGCCGTTTATGTCGCGAACAACGGGGGATACGATGCGATGTTCAACCCCCTGCCGGGATCGATTGACGTTATAGATACATCGACCAACATACTGAAACAGGCAGTGAGCAATGTCAGCGCAACCCAAATCGAGTATGATTCTGTAAACGATTCATTCTTCGGCACAGGGTATACGAACACATACCGCATCGATCCGGCCTCAGGAACAGCAGTTGAGATAAAGAACAAGGACAACCAGTCTTTCGGAGGCACCGACATCGTTGCGAGCGGTGGAAAGGTGTATATCTCGAATACCGATTACACCTCGAGCAAACTGTACATCCTTGACGGGGCAAGTGCTGAAACAGCCGAAAGCCCCGTTTCTATCATGGTTGACGGTGAGGATGCGGTTGCCGGGCTTGCCGTGTATTGATGTTCAGTGCCTGTGCCTTTTAACGCATGCGCCATTCAGTACCTGTGTGCCAGGATTGGAGCCTCCTGCCTGCTATTGACAATGCAGGCGCCAGGGGTTTTATTGTAAATAGCGACGTTTTCTCTTCTTCGGGAATTAACTGAAAGGATAATCGGGTGATAGATCTGTTCTACAAGGGTGGCCCGCTCATGTATCCCCTGCTCCTCGGATCAGTGCTCATGGTCGCCGTTATCATCGAGCGCGGGTACCATTTTATCCGGGCAAAGACCGGCGGGAGGCTTGTCGAGGAGGTCAAGAGAAGGATCGAGGAGGGAAAACTCGAACAGGCTGAGGAGATTGCCTGCTGCAGTCACGGTCCTGTTGCGGTTATAGTGGGCGAGGCCATCAGGCTTCGTGCATATACACAGGATGTAATTGAGAACGAACTTTCTATTCGAGGGGACAAGGAGCTTGCGAGGCTTACGAAAAATCTTCACCTCCTGGACCTGATTGGAAAGATTGCGCCTATGATTGGGCTCCTGGGAACCGTGCTTGGTATGGTGGGGGCATTTCAGCAGGTGGCAACGGTAAAAAACCTCGTCGACCCGTCTATACTGGCGAGGGGAATATGGGAGGCACTGATAACGACGGTGGCGGGTCTTTTTGTCGGTATACCGGCCCTCATCTTTCACCATCTATATACGAACAGGGTCAAGGCGGTGGCATTTGCCATGAAGCACTACGGCGAGGAGATCGTTTCGATGACCAGGGGGCGGCATGATTGAGTTCAAAGAATATGAGAGTTCCGCCGGAAAGAATCCTGGACCGGACCTCACCCCCCTTATCGATATGGTTTTCCTTCTTCTCATTTTTTTTCTTTTAACGTCATTTCTTGTAAGTCCCTCAATCAGGGTGAACCTGCCGAAAACGACGGATGCGGAGCTTACGGAAAAGCCCGAGGTCATCGTAACCATTTTAAATGACGGCAGCCTGCTGTTCAACGGCAGGCAGGCGACTCCGCAGAAGCTTTCAAACATGCTCAGGCGTTCATACGCATTTCAGCGGACTCGCGAGGTGGTTATACAATCGGACCGGGAAGTTGCTTTTAAACGGGTGGTTGAGGTTATGGATATTTCAAGAAACGCAGGCGCCGAGAACATCTCGTTTCTTGTCGAGCGGAGGAAATGAAACGGTCCGGATTCATCGTTCTGAGCATTGCTTTTTTTATTTCACTCGTTTTTCACTTTGCACTGATTCGCCTGGTTCGCTATGAAAAAAAAGGCGAGGTCAGAGAAACGAAGAGATATGAGGTGAACCTTGTATACTATGAGAAACCGGCTGAAGAAATAAAAGAGACCAGGCTAAAAAGGACTGCCAAAAAAAAGAAGCATAAAGAGCAGGAAAAAGAAAAGGCAGAGCCAGAGCAGCTGCCGGTGCAGAAGGAGGTTACGCCCGAACAGCCTCCTGTGCTTGTAGATGCTGATATATCCGAACAGCCACACGAAAAGATACAGCATGAAGAACCTGCAGATAGGGAGAGCGGCGGGGCGGAGTCGAAAAACCAGCCCCTGCAGGAATCGAAATCAGATGAAAGAGTTTCGCAAGAGCAGCCTGATTATACCCTGGTCCTTTCCGGCCTGAGGGACGACCTGTTGAAAAGGAAAGTCTACCCCTATGCAGCGAGGAAAAAAGGCTTTGAAGGTATTGTCGTGGTGTTCGTCAGACTCGATGCGGATGGGAATCCCCTCGATATCAGGCTCGCGCGCTCCTCGGGGCACAGGGTGCTTGACAACGCTGCCGTGTCACTTGTGAAAAAGGTTCTACCGTACCGGCATAATACGGGAAATGAGATCTCTTTTGAGATACCGATAAAGTACAGTCTTGTCGAATAGAACAGGCGGTCGGATGAATCCATTCAGCCAGCTGAAGGACGGTTGGATCCATTCAGCCGGATGAACATACGGAGGAAGGCAATGAACAAGGGTTTGCTGATAGTGTTTACGGGAGACGGGAAGGGAAAAACCACCGCCGCGCTTGGAATGGCACTTCGTGCTTTCGGGCACAATCTGCGTGTGTGTATTATCCAGTTTATAAAAGGGGACTGGCAGACCGGTGAAAAAAAGGCTCTGGCACGCTTTGAAAACCTTGCGGATGTGTATACCCTTGGAAAAGGATTTATTTTCAGCGACAATGATCGTACAGCGCACAGAGAAGCAGCCGTTCAAGCCTGGGGACTTGCCAGGGAAAAGATAGATTCACAGAACTACAGCATCGTTATTCTTGATGAAATTACATACGCAATGCAGTTCAACTTTATCGATGAAAAGGATGTTTTATCACATCTTTCGAACAGAAGTGACGATCTTCATGTCGTGGTGACGGGGAGAAACGCCTCGCCAGCCCTGATTGAAGCCGCCGATCTGGTAACGGAAATGGCAGCGGTAAAGCATCCGCTGAAAAAAGGCGTCAAGGCCCAGGCGGGGATCGAGTTTTGATAAAATCACTTTTAGGGAATCAGAGATCATGGGTTGAGGACAGACCGGTGTACGGCAAAAAAAACTCTGCAGCTGATGATGATCGCTTCTACTGGTGAATGATAAACAAGGGAATATTGTCAGGATTCAGTTTCTGATTCTCATGGCGGATCTCGAAGTGCAGGTGCGGCCCTGTGGTTTTGCCTGTGGTGCCGACCGTTCCGATTATCTGCCCCGAATCAACCGTTTCACCTTCTTCAACAAGTATTTTTTCGAGATGGCCGTACAGCGTGTAGTAGCCGAGCTCATGCTCCAGTATAACGGTGCTGCCGTACCCGTTGATATCCCCGGCATACACCACCTTCCCCCAACGTGCGCTGTGAACATTTTTTCCCTCTTCAGCAGCAATATCAACTCCACCGTGAAATGTGCGCTCATTCACGAAAGGATCGATCCTGGGCCCGAACTTCGACGTTTCAATTCCCATAAGCGGCGCGTAGAAAACCACCCCGGTCAGATAGGTTCGTTCAAGGAAAGAGAGCGTTACTTCGGGAGCGAAGAGAAGCGATTTTTCCGGATTCAGCGGATCGGCCACCCTCTGAATGTCTGTTTCAGAAATTTTGTATTTTTGCACAATATCCGATATACTGGTCTTTTCCTCTTCAAAAAAAAGCCCCAGCGTATCCGGAAGGTATGCTATACTCTCTTCCTGTATCATACCGATAAAGTCGATATGGTTCAGCGTGGAAATGGTGTCCACGTTGAGGCTCGTCTTTGCAATGAGGGTCCAGATATCCTCTCCTCTCTTGAGGGTGTATCGGTAGAGTACAGGGGGACTGTATATATCCTTTCTTTCCTGCTTGAGAAGCCTGTTTTTTGACGCAACGGTTGATTCGTATAGGGTATCGAAGTTGCTGTCCGTGTAGTTGAGATCCTTTATTAGAATGGTGTCCGCATGTGCTGAAATCATGGGAATAAAAAGAACAGCCATTATTAAGAAGAGCGTGTTTTTCATCGCTTGCGGACAGGAATTTTCAGATTCCGGAAGAATACAGTTACATCCTCCGGTTTTATACCATATTATATCCTTATGTAGTATAATCAAACAACAATTAAATGAGAGGTGCATCGATGAAAGAAAAGGTATTTTTCATTGCGGTGGATGATCATGAGGACCCGTCGCGAATCGCAAAAAAGGTAAAAGCGCTCTATGAGGAGAGTGGGGTAAAGAATTATTTTGCGAAAGGCGACTTTGTCGGTGTAAAAACACACTTTGGCGAGTCGAGCAATACCACATTTCTTCATCCACTTATCGTGAAGGCTGTAATCGACAAACTGAAGCAGATCGGCAGCAAACCCTTTCTTACCGAGACGGCGACTCTGTACAGGGGCAGCCGCTCCAATGCAATCGATCACATCACGCTTGCCGCCGAGCATGGCTTCGGCATCGATAAAATAGGTGTTCCCCTCATTATGGCTGACGGTCTCTTCGGCGACGCGGAAGTTCCGGTCGCTATTAACGGCCGTCATTTCGATACGGTGAAAGTCGCCCGGGAAATCACCAGGGTGCAGGGTATTGTCGTCCTCAGCCACTTCAAGGGTCATATGATAACCGGGTTCGGCGGCGCATTCAAGAACTTAGGGATGGGGCTCTCTTCGCGGCGGGGAAAACTCAAGCAGCATTCAGTCATGACACCGGAGATTAGTTCTTCGAAATGCACGGCATGCGGTGAGTGCATAAAGTGGTGCCCGCAGGATACCATCGTCATGAAAAACGGGGCCGCATTTATTGAAAAAGAAAACTGCATCGGCTGCGGTGAGTGCTATGCCGTGTGTAAATTCGGGGCAGTTATGATCGATTTTCAACGGGATAGTGATGAAATACAGGAGATGATAGCCGAGCATGCAGCCGGTGTGGTTCGGGCGGTCGACGAGAACCTGTTTTACTTTAATTTTCTCATAAACATTACGCAAAACTGCGACTGTATGAACGGCGGCCAACGGGTTTCCCGTGACATCGGTATCGTCGCCGGACGAAACATCGTGGCGGTGGAGAAGGCCTCGTGCGATCTTTTCGAGAAGGAAAACAGTATGACTATTGCGCAGGCCGCGTATCCACAGGTCAATCCTTATATTCAGCTGGAGCATGCCTGCAAAATAGGTCTCGGAAGCATGGAGTACGAGATGATTGTTTTTGAGGGGTGAGGCTGCATCCTTACAACATCTTAGAGGACAGGCCTTTATTACTTCAGGGCACACCTCGCCGTGCCTCACGGGTCCCGGTGCAGACAATCGGGTTGACATTTTAAGAAACCGTCAATAAACTTAAGGAAAATTGCAGCAGTTTTTTTTCATGGGTGAAGCTCTTTGAAACTGAAAGATGACGGAGGAGTTTGCATTGATCAGCGCGAATGATTTGAGGAAAGGGATGATGTTCAGGATGAACGGCGAGCTGTATTCTGTTCTCAGCTATCAGCATGTCAAGCCGGGAAAGGGCGGCGCATTCGTTCGATCCAAGATACGAAATATCCAAAAAAATACCATTGTTGACCGTACATTCAGGCCGGATGAGAAGATAGAGGATGTGTACATTGAAAAAAGAAAGATGCAGTACCTCTATGATGATGGCGACAATTCAGTTTTTATGGATACCGAAAACTACGAACAGGAAAGTGTCCCGAACAGTTCTATAGAAGAAGAAAAGCGCTTTCTCAAAGAAGGCCTTGAAGTTGACGTGAGTATTTATGAAGGAGAGATCATCTCCGTCGATCTCCCCATTTTCGTCGAGCTCAAAGTGTTGCACACAGAACCGGGGCTCAAGGGCGATACAGCCACAACGACATATAAACGCGCGACTGTCGAGACGGATGCGAATATACAGGTGCCCCTGTTTATTAATGAAAATGACATCATCAAGGTTGACACAAGGACCGGGGAATACTGTGAGCGTGTGTGAAAGATGTCTCGAGGCCGCTGTCAGGTACTACAGCGATACTTTTTTTCCAAAGAACAACTAAGTAACGTTTAGTTTTAGTAAATACGACTTTTGTGTAAACAAGGTACATTTTATACAATATAATCGGTAAGTATCGCTGCAGCACTATTATAACAGGAGAATAATCACCCTTTCTCCGGGATCAGGATTTCGAAAGTACCCGGGAGATGCCGGGGAAATAGACACACATATTCTGTATGTATGGTTCACAGTCTATTATCTTCCTATTCGGATAGGTTATTGAAGAATACGTTATTGAAGAAAAAGGGTATTCAAAAGAAACTCGGGCTGAAATTCTACAGAAAAAAACTGTACGTGCAGGCGGTATCCCACCTCGAGAAGGCACTTACCAAGGATAAGAACGACCCGGATATTTACCTGTTTCTGGGTTATGCATCGCTTTTCACCGATGATTTTGAAGGTGCGCGCCGTTATTTCAGGGCCGGTCTCCTGGTCAGGGAGAACCATATTGAGCTCTTGAAGGGTCTTGCCTATATCTACCTGAAGGACGAGAGGATAGAGGATGCCGTAAGCCTCTGGGGAGAGGTGCTTGAAATAAATCCCCGTGAGCGGTCGGTAAAAAACGCCATTGCACGGCTTCGATCTGCGGAGGATACATCCTCATTCGTTCAGTCATTCGATCTCAAAGACTATCGTTCTGCAAGGCTTCCGTTTTTCATAAAGCTCAAGCCGTACCTGCTGGGATTGAGCATTACGGCAGGCATCATTCTCATCCTTACAATTTTTTATGTAACACCCCTTTATGACAGGGCGCTTGAGCGTTTCTATCCCGAGATCGTCGCACTGAGAGCGGTGAAGCTCCCTGAAGGCCAACCGGTAACCGCCATGAAGGAAGAAGCCCTGTATTCATTCACTGCCAAGGAGATCGAGGATAGTTTCGTCCGTATAAAAAAGTATATCTACCGCGGCAGGACCAATACCGCCATTGTTGCTTTAAACAGGATAATGCTCTCCAACGCATCACCGCCCGTGAAGGAACAATTCGACATACTGTATACCTTCATCAATCCGCCCGATCCCCTCTCGATCGACTTCTCACCTCGATTTTTTGAGATAATGAAGGAACAGGCTGCGTACAGGGGAGTGTATATCCTGTGGACCGGAAAAATTGCCAATCTCAAGAAGAAAAATGATGTATTCGAGTTCGACCTCCTCGTTCACTATGAGGATGAAGATACAATAGAAGGAATCGCACACGTTACGCTTAAGGGCACCTACTACCTTGAAAACAGGAGAAATGTCGAGGTGTTCGGAAACTGTACTGGTGTGGACAACACAAGCGGGAAGGTACTTGTCAACGGAATACTTCTGAAGAATGTCGGGCATTAGTCGATCAGGCTGAATAATTACTATCTGGAGGGAAATGCAGGATGACTGCAGGTGAAGGCTGTATTCTCGCCTTTGATTTCGGCACGGAATCGGTTCGGGGTGCGCTGTTCAATGAGCACGGGAACATGGTGTATACGAGTGCGTGTGAGTACCAGACAATGTTTCCGGGACAAGGCTGGGCGGAGCAGTTTCCCGACCAGTGGTGGGACGCTTTCATCGGTATTGCGAAGGATATAGTACAGAACTCCGGGGTTAAAAGTGAGCGGATTCTTTCAGCCGCAGTCGACACGACGAGTTGCACGGTACTTGTATTAGATGAAAATTTTACACCTCTCAGAAACGCGTTGTTGTGGATGGATGTCCGTGCCTTCAGGCAGGCGGAAAAAATATCTGCATGCGGTAAAAATGCACTGAAGTACAACGGGTTCGGCAGTGTATCGGCAGAGTGGATGCCGTCGAAGGCGCTGTGGGTTAAAGAGAACGAACCGGAATTATGGGAACGCGCGCGGTACGTATGCGGTTTTCAGGACTGGATAAATTACCGTCTGACCGGCGAATATGTCGGGAGTATTAACAACACCACTGTGCGCTGGTACTACGATTCGAGATCAGACGGCTGGCCCCGGGATTTTTATAGAGCGATTGGACTTGAAGACGCAATCGAGAAATTCCCGCAGCGCATCCTGGAGCTCGGTGCGCCGATCGCGCCGATCAGGTCCGATGTCGCCAAAGAAACCGGTCTTTCAAAAAAAACCCTCACCGTGCAGGGCGGCGCGGATGCATATATCGGCATTTTGGGGCTCGGTGCGGTAAAGCCTGGCAGAATCGCATTTATCACGGGCTCATCGCACCTCATGCTGGGGCAAGCAACGGAAGAGTTTCATAAAAAAGGCATATTCGGCGGATTTCCGGACGCGGTTATGCCCGGGCTGTATGTCGTCGAGGGAGCGCAGATTTCAACCGGATCGGTTTTGAAGTGGTTTAAAAACAAATTTACAGGGAAGGAACTTGAAGAAGAGGCTTCACGGAAGGGCCTCTCTATCTACGACTATATGAACAAGCGTGCGAAGGATGTAAAAATAGGAAGCGACGGGCTTATCCTTTTAGATTACTGGCAGGGAAACAGAAACCCTCTTACCGATTCACAGGCTCGGGGTGTCATCTGGGGGCTTTCTCTGAACCATACGCCTGTTCATGTGTACCGTGCCATAATGGAGGGTGTCGCATACGGAACGGAGCATATAATGCGTTATTTCAAGGCTTCTGGCTTCGATCCAAAGGAGATTTACGCATGCGGCGGGGCCACGAACAGCGATCTGTGGATGCAGATTCACAGTGATGTTATGGGAGTGCCCATACATCTTACAGAGGAGCCGAATGCGCCTCTGCTCGGTGATGCCATACTCGCCTCCT
>Ga0315534_1001320_pt1 | contig 17055 bp, 15 predicted proteins | sample SalMarSW160240MG_FD_203094 | JGI IMG/M metagenome (GOLD analysis project Ga0315534, IMG submission 203094) | Salt marsh sediment microbial communities from the Plum Island Ecosystem LTER, Massachusetts, United States - Salt Marsh Sediment SW1602-40 ... | reverse complement strand
CATCTGCATAACTTCTATTTTCTGGACTTCAGCTGAAGAACGGAATCCATCGAAGAAATGAAGAAACGGGATCCTTGATTTTATTGCTGCGAGGTGGGCAACACCGGCGAGGTCCATTATCTCCTGCACACTGCCGCTTGCCAGGAGGGCAAAACCTGTCTGGCGGGTAGCATAGATATCGCCATGATCGCCAAAAATAGACAATGCATGTGCAGCTATACTGCGTGCACTTACATGGAAAACGCCCGGAAGAAGCTCAGCAGCAATTTTATACATATTCGGGATCATCAGCAGTAATCCCTGCGAGGCTGTAAAAGTTGAGCAAAGCGCCCCGGCCTGCAAAGCACCGTGAAGAGCACCAGATGCCCCGCCTTCTGATTGCATCTCGACGACTTTTACCGTTTCGTCAAAGATATTTTTCAGTCCATTAGCTGACCATTCATCAATAAATTCTGCCATTGTTGATGATGGTGTAATAGGATATATTGCAGCAACTTCGCTGAACATATATGCTACGTGAGATGCTGCCTGGTTGCCATCACATGTAATAAATTTCTTTGTACTCATATTGACTATAAATATTTTGGATTTATTGTTATTTTATTAACAGAGTGTAAATTTACAAAAAATCATTATCGGTTAACCGCCATTCATTGAAATCAGGAACTCTTCATTTGATTTGGCCTGCATAAGCCTGTCACGAAGAAATTCCATTGCTTCGATTGAGTTCATATCAGCGAGATAATTTCTCAAAACCCATATCTTTTGCATTATGCTCTTATTAAGGAGTAGATCCTCACGTCGAGTACTTGAGGCAGGTATGTCGATTGACGGGAATATTCTTCTGTTGGAGAGTTTACGGTCGAGTTGAAGCTCCATATTACCTGTTCCCTTGAATTCTTCGAAAATCACATCGTCCATTTTTGATCCGGTCTCGGTAAGAGCCGTAGAGAGGATTGTAAGGGAACCGCCGTCTTCTATATTGCGGGCTGCACCAAAGAATCTCTTTGGCTTATGCAGAGCATTTGAATCAACACCTCCCGACAACACTTTACCTGAAGCAGGAGCCGTAGTGTTAAAGGCCCTGGCAAGCCTGGTTATTGAGTCGAGGAGAATAACAACATCATGGCCGCATTCTACAAGTCTTTTTGCCTTTTCAAGGACAATATTTGCAACCCTACAATGACGTTCAGCCGGTTCATCAAATGTTGAAGCGATAACTTCAGCTTTAACATTGCGTGCCATATCTGTCACCTCTTCGGGCCTTTCATCGATGAGCAGTATCATCAGGTAAACTTCAGGATGATATCTTGCTATAGCATTTGCTATTTCCTGGAGTAAAATTGTTTTACCTGTTTTTGGCTGTGCAACAATAAGACCCCGTTGCCCTTTACCTATAGGAGTGAACATATCGATAACCCTTACCGATAATGTTCCTTCGCCTGGAGTGCATAGAGTGAACTTTTCATTGGGGAAAAGAGGCGTAAGGAAATCAAAGGGAACCCTGTCCCGGATGAAGTCGGGACTTCTTCCGTTAATCTCATCCACCTTTATCAGGGGAAAGTATTTTTCACCCTCTTTCGGAGGGCGGATTGTACCTTTTATAGTATCGCCGGTTTTAAGCCCGAACAGCTTGATCTGTGATTGTGATACATATATATCGTCGGGTGAATTAAGGTAGTTGTAGTCTGCTGATCTTAAAAATCCATAACCGTCGGGCATTATCTCAAGTACTCCGGTGTTATAAATTATACCTTCAAAATCGTAAGGTTTTTCTCTCTTTTCCTCCTTGCCGGAGATCTCTTCAGAAGCAGCTCCGTTTACCCTGTGTTCAGTAGTTTCTTTTTTCTGCTGTATATTGTCAGATTGTTTCTCCTCGCTATGAGGAGTTTTTTCATCCTTTTTGTCTGGTGCATTATGCCTTTCAGTCTCAACGGTGGGACTGATCTTCTCTTCAGTCACTTCTTCTTCGGGAATGTCATTCAGAACTATGGGTTCATTCTTTTTATCTTCAGGTTTTTTATTGTTTGTCCAGACTGGTTCTTTTCTGGCTTCTATTTCCGGTTCTTTGTTTTTTGCGGTATCAGTTTTCTCATCTTTCTTTTCTGATCCTTCAGATGCCTCGTATTGTGGTTCTGATGATCTTTTAAGGTCATCAGGTGATACTGACATAACCGATTCAGGTGAACGGTTAAAAGAGGGTTTATTTGTTCTCGGTCTTCTACCTCTTCTGTAACCCTGATCATGATCACGTTTTGTATTCCGGGGAGACTTACTCTCCCTGTTTTCTGATTTTCTGGCACTTTTTTGCTCAGTGGCCTCAATTGCTTGCTGGTCAAGGATTTTGTATACCAGATCTTGTTTCTTTAAAGATTCAGCTCTTTTAATTTTAAGTTCTTTTGCAATTTCCCTTAGTTCAGGAAGCAATTTCTTACTTAACTCAAGAATGTCGTACATATGTTAATGATAAAAATAGAATTTAAGGATCTTAATAATTTTATGGAAATCTGGATTAAGGTTTTAATATGAGTCTGGGATGAAATGACACAAATCTTAAAAACCGGGGCAATATTATATAAAAATGATCAAATATTTCCTGTCAAATGTAAATAAAATGCAACGGTAAATAATCAAATTAAATAATAACTTGATAATAAGGATGAAAAAGAACGGTGCAAGATACTAATAATCCATGATCTTTCAAAAAAAATAAGGATATAATGTCGGAGTAGTGCAATTTTTTATTAAAATTGCAGCTCTTGTCCGGATTTTGTTTGAATATCTAAATCAGGCCTGTAGATGCGTCAGTTAAAGATTACAAAACAGGTTACAAACCGTGACACCCCTTCTCTTGACAAATATCTTCAGGAGATAGGTAAAGTGGATCTTATTTCACCTGAGGATGAAGTTACACTTGCCAGAAGAATTAAATCCGGTGATCCCGATGCACTTAAGATGCTCGTAAAGGCAAATCTCCGCTTTGTTGTATCCGTGGCAAAACAGTATCAGAACCAGGGAATGAGCCTGCCTGACCTGATCAATGAAGGCAATCTTGGACTTATGAAAGCAGCTCAGCGTTTTGATGAGACAAGGGGGTTTAAATTCATATCTTATGCTGTATGGTGGATCCGCCAGGCTATTCTGCAGGCACTGGCAGAACAGGCACGGATTGTGCGTTTACCGGTAAATAAGATAGGATCTATAAACCGTATAAACAAAGCCTTTGCACGACTTGAGCAGGAGTATGAACGGGAGCCCTCTTCACAGGAGATAGCAGATATGCTAGAAATGATACCTGAGGATGTGAAGGAGTCACTTAAAACAAACGGCCGCACTGTAAGTATGGATGCTCCCCTGAGCTCCGAAGAGGATAATACTATGTACGACATACTTCAGAGTGATGATACACCCAGCCCTGATAAAATCCTTATAAACGAATCACTTGCCTATGAAATAGAGAGAGCCCTCAGCACACTTTCACACCGCGAGGCAAAAGTGTTGAAACTATATTTCGGTCTGGGTATGAAGCATCCTTTTACTCTTGAAGAGATTGGAGAGGAGCTCAGTCTTACACGTGAACGGGTTCGCCAGATAAAAGAAAAGGCATTAAAAAGGATACAATTTACAACACGCTGCAAAATACTTAAGACATATCTCGGTTAACTATTTGTTGCTATCTTTATCCAAAATAACTTAAATGGGCCATCTTGTTTCTCCTTCATTGCTGGCAGCTGATTTTGGTAATCTTGCAAATGATGTTCTTTTGATCAATAAGAGCATGGCTGACTGGATACATTGTGATATAATGGACGGTCTGTTCGTGCCAAATATATCATTCGGCTTCCCGATAATAAAACATGTAAAAAAAATTGCGGAAAAACCGCTTGATGTGCACCTCATGATCATGGATCCCGACAGATATCTCACCCGTTTCCGTGAAGCAGGTGCAGATATCCTGACCGTTCAGTATGAGGCATGTGTACACCTGCAGCGAACAGTAACAGAGATACGCAACCTTGGCATGAAGGCCGGTGTTGCAATTAATCCACATACCCCGGTAATGCTTCTGAAAAATATACTGCAATATATTGACATGGTGCTTATTATGACCGTCAATCCAGGTTTTGGCGGACAATCATTCATCATGGAAAGCTATAACAAGATTGCTGAATTAAGAAAAATGATCGATGAAGGAGGATATAATGTTCTGATAGAAGTGGATGGCGGAATAGATACGGAAAATGCCAGAAAACTTGTCGAAACAGGGATTAATGTACTTGTTGCAGGAAATTCAGTATTCAGCTCAAAAGATCCTGTGGAGACTATCATGAGACTGAAGGAGCTGATTTAGACCTTATTATACTTTCCAAACAGACAATAATATCACCCGAGTTATCACCCTTAAACCATCTGGTTTCCTTATCCTTACTAAACCAAGTCATCTGCCTTTTGGCATACCGCCGGGTATTCCGTTTTATAAGGTCAACAGCCCTTTCTTTTGTTATTTTTCCTTCAAAATAATCAAAAAACTCCCTGTAGCCCACACAATTAAGTGCGTTAAGGTCGCTCATGTAGAACAGGCTCCTTACCTCTTCCTCGAGCCCGTTTTTTATCATCTCATCGACCCTCTGGTTTATTCTGTTATACAGCTCCTCCCTGGGTCTTTCAATCCCGATCTTGACAATTCCGAAATCTCTTTCCCGCTTTCTTTTTGTGAGGAAGGTGGAATATGGCCGCCCGGTGGTCTCACATATTTCAAGGGCCCTGATCAGTCTCCTGGAATTTTTCAAGTCGACTTTTTCATAATGATCAGGGTCAAGAAGTTTAAGCGCCAGTCTTAAACCGGCTATCCCTTCATCCTTATACTTTTTAATATATTTCTCCCTCACAAGCGGGTCGACATCAGGGATATCATCGATACCGTGACATACAGCATCAATATACATACCTGAACCCCCGGTCATCAGTGCAATGTTGTTCCTGTCGAAAAGGCCGGGTAGCAATTTAAGCACATCGCGCTCAAATCGACTTACGCTGTAATAGTCTTTAACGGAAAGGAACCTGATAAAATGATGTTTTACTGTAGCAAGGTGATTGTCAGAGGGGACTGCTGTGCCGATCTTCATTTCACGGAAGAACTGCCGCGAATCCGCAGAGATTATCTCACAATCAAAATGCCGGGCAATCTGAATTGAAAGATCTGTCTTCCCGACACAGGTCGGACCGACAAGAACTATCAGTATATTTTTCATGCGGATTATTTCAGGGAGGAGGCTAATCTTCGTCCTCGCCTATGGGATCTTCGTTTTCAAAGCCGCCCAGAGGCTCTCCATCATCTCCCTCAAGGAAGAGATCGTCTACTTCAGTATCATCCTCATCCTCTTCGTCATCAGAAACGATTATGTTATTATAAAGCTTTCTGGAGCTGCCTCCGAATACCACCTGTTTTGGCGGTACCCCTTTTGAGTTAGTGCAGGAGGGGTATTCGCGGTCATCTATCTCTTCTGATTCTCCTGTATATTCAACAAAGAGGCCTCTCTCGTTGAAAAAGTCAAAGACATAAAGCAATTTCTGATTCTTCTTAAAGATAATATCCTCAAGTACAGCAACTTCCATTGTCGATGACCCGGCACCCATATCGAAAAGGGTAAACTCTTCCTCTTTTTCCCAGTTATCTGTGGCCAGGTAAAAAGATGCCATCTGTGATTTATCAAATTCCAGTTCCTCCTGTAAAATATTATGGAAATCCAACAAAGTGTGAGAATCCAGAAATTCAAATTCTCTCACAAACGACTCATCCTCATCTGATAATACAACAAATTTGTAAACCATGACATATTCTTATTCGACGGGTGCAAGATAATATTTTTTTATTTTACAATATTCCTGTAATTTTTTTTTTTAGAAGAAATTCTATTGTGTCAATCCCGTCAGCATAATCCCACAGGGCAGGCAGCTGAGACCTGCCGAAGGGCAAAAAGTCCCTGCCGGCAATACACTGGATCTTATCATTGAGGTTCTCAAAAACATCTTGCAGCTGTTCTTGCGTATTGTAATATTCAAAGAACAGTACTGCTACAGGTGATGAAAAACCATTCTCTTCCTTCAGGAGGAGAAAACCCGTATCCATGAACTTTTGCCTGTTGACAAGGAAGATTGCCTTGTTAAAATCATAGTTGCTGGCATATTTGGAATGATTTATCAGGACCGAATACTTTTCCCAGCTGTGAATCATTTCTGAAAAATCATATTTCTCCGGGACATATAATTTTGAGACGTTTCTGCAGCCCAGTCCGAAATAGGAGAAAACATCCAACCCGAGCGCTTCCAGCTCAGCGTTACTTTCAGTGCCGTCGACAACGGCTATACTGTTCCTGTTTTTTCTTATAATATGAGGAGATTTTCCGAAATAATACTCAAAATATCTTGAACTGTTATCGCTGCCAGTGGCAATCACCATATCAAAACCGGAAAGTATCCCATCTGCAATTAATATTCTGTTTTTGAAATCACTGTTTATAGAAATAAGAATATCTGCTATCAGGTTTATCAGGTCTGGATCTTTGGAGCTTGTTTTTGCAATAACCCTGTTTCCTGCAATGAGTACTGAAAGAAAATCATGAAAACCAACAAGTGGTATATTTCCGGCCATCACGATGCCAACATTTACGGGGCTGGTAACAGAATTCAGTCCGGGATAGGCTGAACACCACCTGGTAAGGTTTTCTGAAGTCAGCAGATCGGCTATTGCTTTAACAGCCATCCTGACATTATCAGGAGTGAACCACGGATTATTGAGATGCTGCGTCTCAATAAGCCTTATAAGCTGAGAGGTATACTTTGTTGATTTACCAGCGAGGGCATCATGGAGGATGTCCCCAAGCATTGAAAAAGCTTCTATGCGTTGTTGCAGATTCATTATTATAATATCGGCTGCAAAGTTAGGGAAATTAAAAAAACCGGCCCTCTTCAGAAGGCCGGTTAATGCTTATCGTGATAAGTCAGGTTCTATTAGTTCGTTACTCAGATTTGAAGAGGATAACGAAAAGTGCACAGGTACCATATACCATACAGGTACTGCAACTCCCCCCTGTTTGCCAGGTTCAAACCGGGGTAAAGATGTAACAATCCTTACTGCTTCTTGATCGAGTGCTGGGTGAACTCCTTTAATAACTTTTATCTTGTCAACATTTCCTGTTTCAGTAACACAAAATCTTATTATTACTCTGCCCATTATCTTTTCTGGTTTGGCAACCTCAGGGTAATGAGTATTATCAGCAATATATTTAAGCAATGCATCTTCGCCGCCGGGAAATACAGGCATTTCTTCAACCACCACGAAGGGCTCATTGCCTGTATCTCTTCCTGGAGGTGTTTCCACAATGACTGCAAACGTTTCCTGCTGTCCTTCTGTAGCAGACATGACGTTTTTATCCTTATCAAGTGAAAATGTTACAGGTACCATGTACCATACAGGTACTGCAACACCTCCCTGCCGTCCAGGCTTAAATTGTGTCAATCCGGATACGACTCTCAAGGCTTCAGCATCAAGAGCAGGATCAACTCCTTTTAATACGGAGATCCTGTTGACGCCTCCGGTTTCAGTTACGCAAAACCTGATTATTACTCTTCCGGATATCCCGGCCTCTCTTGCCGATTCAGGATAGATAATATTATCAGACAGGTATTTTAGTAAGTTTGCTTCTCCTCCTTCGAACATCGGCATCTCTTCAACAACTACAAATGGCTCAGGCTCATTTGATCCTGATGATTCATAGGGAACTCTGATAACTTCCATTTTCTTATCCTCATCAATAACTGATACTGGCGGAGGCGGAGGAGGCGGGGGAGCGGCCTCTGTTAATGTTACATCTGATTTCTTTTTTGTAGCACAGGTTGAAAATGAAATCAGCAACAAAAACAGTACGGGCAAAACCAGAAGTATCTTCAGGTTTGCCAGAGTTTTTGAACGTTTTCTTGTCATCATGATCATTCGTTTTTTTATAAGACTAGGATTTGAGAAGCTGTTTGATACATTGAAAATGCTGGTTCTGAAAATCTGGTTAAGAATAAGACCCTGATATTTTTGTATAGTGATACCGGAGTTAAGGCACTCCTCATCAGCCTGGAATTCATGTACTTCGCGTAACGACCTGTCAAACAGGTAGATAAATGGATTAAACCATTGTATGACTTTAATTACTTCAAGAAAAATAATATCAAGAAAATGGTATCTGTCCAGGTGCTTCTGTTCATGCCTGATTATCTCATCAACCTCAAGTGTCGGAGATTCACAATGAACGAATATATATCCGAATGCAGAAAATCCTGAAGTATTACGTGACCGTAGCCGGATAATATTATTTCTACTATTTTTATGTCGGGCAATCATAACCAGCAGGCTCAGGATTTCTGCTATCAATTTAATGCCAAATACAATTATACCTGCAATATAGACTGTAAGAATGATCCTGGTCCAGCTAATGAACGTATGTTCGACTGTCCCGGGAGAGGAAATTTCATATGTCCCGTTTATAATCACCTCTGACAGGTCTTTTCCGAAAAACTGAATATCAACTGGTTGTCTGGTTTCGATTATAATAAAAGGTAAAATCAGCGATGCAAGAAAAGAAAGCAGGATGAAAAAACGGTTGCGTTCATACATTGTATCCCTTTTGAGGAAGAGCAGATATACAATATAAAAAGCCGCAAGTGACAACGCAACCTTTGTCATATATAATATTAGAGGATTCATCTTTCTGTTTTTTGTTTTTTTACTTCACCTTCCATGATCTTCATGATCTCTTCCATTTCTTTAACTGAAATCTCCTGTTCCCTGGCAAAAAAGCTTACCATTTTTCCGAACGAGTTTGAGAAATAGCTATTTACAAATGAGTTGAGATGGGATTTAGAATATTCATCCTTTGATATAACAGGAAAATATTCATGAGTTCTCCCGTAAGCTTTATGATCCACAAATCCTTTCTCCTGAAGTATCCTGATTATTGTGCTTACGGTGTTGTATGCAGGTTTTGGATCGTCAAAATGCTTCAGTACATCTTTGACAAAACCCTTCTCTATCTTCCAGAGTACCTGCATTACCTGTTCTTCAGCCCGTGTTAATTCTCTCATGATTTATATATTATTTTAATCTATACTAACAAAGGTACAACGAAATGTTTAGTTATGCAACTAAATTCTTAATTATTTTCTTAAGACAGAGTAAAAAGTAATCTAATGGAACCCCTCCGGGGTTCTCAAAACTCTTGCATTCAGATTATTCGCAAGAATATTTTGGGAAAGCAGCAAACCGCGGAGCGGTTCCATCATCAATGGAAAGAACAAATAATGCTGAACACTATTAGGCAGAATTGAAAAAAAGTGTACTTTTATTTTTTCATTTCCGGAGGTGAGAGTTGACAAAGCTTAGTTTAAAAATAGGGCTGTTCCGTGAGAATTTAAGGATCTCTGTCAGGGCTATAATGTCGAACAGGGTCAGAGCTATTCTTACAATGTGTATAATTGCAATTGGAATAATGGCACTGGTTGGGATACTTACTGCTATTGATGCCATAAAATCCTCGCTCACGAGTCAGTTCACCATGATGGGAGCCAATTCATTTACGATAACCTCGCGTGGGATGACTGTTATTGTCGGAGAGTCGCAATACAGGGTGAAGAATCATTCCCGGATATCATACAGGGAGGCAGTTGAATTCAAGGAAAGGTTCAAAGAGCCGGCCTGGGTTTCGATCTCCTTCAATGCTTCGAGTATGACAACTGTCAAATATGGATCAGAAGAAACTAACCCGACCATTTACCTTACCGGGGTAGATGAGAGTTACCTGGCTGTTTCAGGTTATGAGATTTCGTCAGGGAGGAATTTCAGTCCTGAAGAGATACAGCTTAACAGAAGGCTGATTTTGATCGGGGCAGAAATTGTTAAGGATCTATTCCCTGCTGATTTTGACCCTGTTGGCAATGAAATATCAGTAGCAGGATTAAAGTTTACGGTATCCGGAATACTTAAGAGCAAAGGGGCCAGTGCACTAAATACCGATAATGTTTGTTTCATTCCTATTACCACGGCAAGGCAATACTTTTCACGTCCGAATATGAATTTCAGTATTACGGTTATGCCATTCAATCCGGTTAATCTTGATATTTTGACAGGTGAAGCAGAAGCAATTTTCAGAATTGTCAGAAACCTTGATCCGAGAGATGAATCTGATTTCAACATTTCAAAAAGTGATAATATTGTTCAGTTATTACTTAAGAATCTTAAATATGTAACATTGGCGGCAACAATAATAGGTCTGGTGACATTATTCGGGGCGGCGGTAGGATTGATGAATATCATGCTGGTATCTGTATCAGAACGTACCAGGGAGATTGGAGTCAGAAAAGCTATCGGTGCAAAACCGAAGACAATTCAAAACCAGTTTCTTTTTGAGTCCATACTTATAGGGCAGCTTGGTGGCGCTTTTGGCATTATTCTTGGGATTCTTATCGGAAATGTTGTATCTTCAATGCTGAAATCAAATTTTGTTATTCCCTGGTTATGGGTAATAATGGGTGTGGCAGTATGTTTTATAGTGGGTGTGGTATCGGGTTATGCGCCGGCATTAAAAGCCGCCAATATTGATCCGATTGAAGCTTTAAGATATGAATAAAAATTAATGAATATGGATAGACATGTAATTCAGGAAGAGCTTAAAAATTGCCCGGGGATATATTATTATCCCGATATAAACAAGCTGGAACTTATCGGACGGTCAATACCTGAAAATCCTGAGCTTATATTCAAGCGGCTGGATGAATGGATTACTGTCCATTTTGATAAGAATAAAGAGCTCAATGTCAGTATACAGCTTGAATATATAAACAGCGGATCATCAAAGTATCTCTATGAGATTCTCAAAAGACTTACCAGTTTCGGACATTCCGGTAATGTTGTTAAGATGAAATGGCTTTATGAAGAAGATGATGAAGCAATGCTTGAGCTCGGAGAGCATTACCGCGATACAGCCGGCATTCCTCTCGAAATTGAAATGATCGTATAAAATAACGCAGGGACGCTGCAAGCAGCATCCCTATATGTATTCAGGTACCTGTTTCTTATTATTTTGCAACCATCGGAATAAGGTCAACAACCCTGCATGAGTAAGCCCATTCATTGTCGTACCACGACAATACTTTTATCATTTTTCCGTTAACCATAGTACTCAGGGAATCGAATATTGATGAGGCTGTTGTATGAATAACGTCAGCCGATACAATAGGATCTTCGGTATATTCAAGAATACCTTTCATCGGTCCTTCAGCAGCTTTTTTCATAGCTGCATTTATCTCTTCTTTTGTGACCTCTTTCTTAAGAACCGCAACGAGGTCGACCAATGATCCGGTAGGAGTGGGGACCCTAATTGAAATGCCGTCGAGTTTACCTTTGAGTTCAGGAATGACCTTGCCGACAGCTTTGGCAGCACCTGTTGTTGTTGGTATCTGTGAAAGAGCAGCTGATCTGGCACGTCTGAGATCACTGTGAGGAAGATCCAGGATCCTCTGGTCGTTTGTATATGAGTGTATTGTAGTCATATAACCAATCTCGATGCCGAAAGTGTCATTTAATACCTTGACGACAGGGGCCAGACAGTTGGTGGTACATGAAGCGTTTGAAACACACTGATGTTCAGGTTTCAGATCATCATCATTAACACCAATAACAATCATTGCATCGATAGTATCCTTTGACGGTACTGTAAGGATAACCTTCTTTGCTCCATTTTTGAGATGATCGCCATAACCGCCTTTTGGACTCTCTTTTGACCTGAATATTCCTGTTGATTCTATTACTACATCCGGATTCACCGGCCAAGGAATATTAGCTGGATTTTTTTCTGCAAATACCTTTACCTTAATACCGTTTACTATGATATTCTCATCATCAAATGTGACTCCCGGATATCTTCCCTGGGTTGAGTCATATTTAAGCAGATGGGCAAGTGTATGCGTATCGGTGAGGTCATTGATACCGACTATTTCAATATCGTTTCTCTCAAGGGCAATTTTAAACACATTACGGCCAATTCTGCCGAAACCGTTAATAGCTACTTTAATTTTTGACATACCTCTATTATAATTATGGTTAATAAATCGAACCACAAAAGTAATAATTTCCTGAGAATTTACAAGGGACGGATTCTATCAGTTACTCTTTTTCTTTGAGAAGAGATTTGAGAACCTGGTCTCTTCGGGATGGAGTGGATCAACGATTACGCCAAACCTGTAACTGGCAAATAATGAGAAATATATGGCCTTATTGTCCGGGCTGGCCATGATAGGGATTTTCTTGGGGAAAGCATTAACCTGCATGCCAAGCTCAATAGCATGTATTACTTTATCCTCTTTGCTGTATTCAAAATTAAATCCTCCCTTGGCAAAAAGTCCGGGAAGCACCTTTATTTCATTTAATCCCTTTGTAAAGGAAGATTTACTGTAAATATCGATTGCCTGATGTATAGACTCATCAAATTTTTCATCCCTGAGCTCCCATTCATAATCTGACACAGGATACAAAACCCTGTAATAGATTGGTTTATAAAGTGAAATCACCGGACCTCCCGAATAAAAATACCTGATAGCGACACCACCGAAATCTGCTTTACTAAAGATTTCATGTTGTCGTCCAATACCTCCCCGGAGATAGAAAACAGAATTCAGCTTGCCAAATACAAAGGTGCTGGTAGCCTGGGTATAAGGATTGCTGACTTTATATTCTTTGGGGTGCTTCAGTGTGCCGGCATCTATATCAAGAAGACGCTTATTGAGATAGTTAATTCTTTTTGCTTCCCGGTAACTCATACCTATCCCGTCAGTATTAAGAAGTATGGCAAAAGATCTCTCGTTCCGGAAAAAAACCTTTTGCTGTTCATCCAGTTCTCCTTGTGCACTCAGATATTGTGCACAACTATATACTAACAATATAAATATTACAAGCAGCTTTTTCATAATGAGCTTACTTATAAATCAGGGGAAATTAAATAAAGAGGAATGTCAACCGACATTTTCAGTCTGTTCACTCTCAGCATTGGTGTAAGCCGGACATAATTCCTTATTACATGAACTGGCAACCAACGCAACTACAAAAGTGATAAGAAATATTAAAGCACTCTTTTTCATACAGGGATTAAATTAATTATCTACAAAAATAAACTTTTATTTTAAAAACAATCTTTATGCCATAAATAAATTGCTGACATTTTATCGTTGCCAGGTTTTATCGATGGCATATTTCAAATCATAACATATAAACGGTTATATTGGTTCAAAAATTATAAAGCAAAAAGGATTTTATAATATGAAAGATTAATTACCTGTAACACGAAACCACATAACATTTTTAATATAATTTTGTTATCCCTTTATGGTAAACTATATTTCAATGAAGCAGATATTAATATTATACTTATTAGCAATCATGTCAACTGAATCATTCTCACAGGAAAAGCTGCCTTTCAATAGTCTCAGCAAAGCTGAATCACATGTAATAAATGATAAAGGTACCGAAGTACCCTTTACCGGGAAATACACCAATAACAAAGAAAATGGTACGTATGTCTGTAAAAAATGCGGAGCAGCTCTTTATTATTCATCAGATAAGTTTGAGTCAGAATGCGGATGGCCAAGTTTTGACGATGAAATCAAGGGCGCTGTTAACAGAATACCCGACGCTGACGGCAGGACTGAGATAACCTGTGTTAATTGCGGAGCACACCTGGGACATGTATTTATTGGGGAGAGGATGACCCCTAAAAACACCCGTCACTGCGTCAACTCGCTGTCACTCGATTTTGTCCCTGCAATTGTTGATCAGGGAAGATATGGTACAGCAATATTTGCGGGAGGATGCTTCTGGGGTGTTGAATATTTCCTTCAGAAGGAACCCGGGGTAATCTCAGTGACCTCAGGTTACACTGGAGGACATGTAAAAGACCCATCATATAAGGAAGTATGTACCGGCAGAACAGGTCATGCTGAAGCTATTAAAATAATTTTTGATCCTGAAAAAACTACATATGAAAAGCTTCTCAGAACCTTTCTTGAGATACACGATCCCACACAGGTGGGTGGACAGGGACCGGACCTGGGTGATCAGTACCGATCGGAGATCTTCTATATGAATGATCTACAGAAAGAAATTGCAGAAAAGGATCTTAAGATATTGAAAGATAAGGGATATAAGATAGCGACCGCTGTTACAAAAGCATCGGAATTCTATGATGCTGAGAATTATCACCAGGATTATTATTTTAACAATAACAAGCTCCCGTATTGCCACGGATACGTTAAAAGATTCTGATCTGATCTTAAAAAGTCTTAAAAAATTCTTCAATTAGTGTTGTTTGGTCCGGCAATCGATTAACTTTATCGTGTTTTTGATTTGTCCGGAAAAGAATGAATTATAACTCTCGCAGAAGGTCTTTTGTCAACCGTAAAGCAAAACTCTGGATTTTTATTTTCGGGATCATAGCCTGCATATTACTTTATATCCCGGGACGTAAGATTATAAAAACGACCTCAACTGACAAATACTGCATGTCGTGTCATATTCATCCGCATGCAGACCAGAGCTGGAAGCTTTCAACGCATTACAATAATTCATCAGGAACCATTGTTCACTGTGCTGAGTGTCATCTCCCTCCTGAGGATCACGGGTACTTGTTCGCAAAGGCAAAACATGGTTTGAAAGATTTGTATGGTTACTATATCAAAGACAGTGCAAAGATCGACTGGCAGAAGAAAAAATTACTTGAGAATGCAAAAGGATTTGTCTATGAGAATTCATGTCTGGAATGTCACGAGAATCTGTTCCCTGTAACTCTTTCAGTTAATGGAGGTAATGCTCACCTTTTTTATACAACCAGTAAAGAACCTCTTAACTGCATTAACTGCCATATTAATGTTGGCCATTATGATAAAAATGCCGTTTTACATGATCACGATTCCAGTTTTGGGGTTATAGTCACATCAAACAGGCCGCCCTTTACTGAGCCGGCAGAAGTTACAGAATTTAAGAATTTTACAGAAATGATACCCGGCACTGCGGTCTCATTCGAGATGGTTGCCTTGCCTGGCGGAACATTTAATATGGGAAGCCCGGGAGACGAACCTCTACGAAATGATGATGAGGGTCCTGTAAGGGAGGTGAAACTGTCACAGTTCTGGATTGGGAAAATCGAGGTAAGCTGGGATGAATATATGGCTTTCTTCAGGGCAACAAGCTCACAGGGCAGGACTGAAGGTCAGGTGGTTACACGTAAGAATACTGATGCTATAAGCGGAGCGACACCACCATGGGGTGCCCCCGACCAGGGATGGGGTAAAGGATCACGTCCTGCAATCACAATGTCGTGGCATGCTGCAAATGTATATTGCCAGTGGCTCTCAAAAGTGACAGGGAAAAAATACCGACTCCCGACAGAAGCAGAGTGGGAATATGCCTGCCGCGGAGAAGCGGAAACACCTTACTTTTTTGCCGGTGATCCGCGGAAATTTACATCGGAGGGCTTCCTGAAGAAGTTGCTGGGACCTGACACTGCTACTATTGCATCATATATTATTTACAGTAAAAACAGTGGTGCCATGACCGCTGAACCCTCTGCAGTTAAAACCAATCCTTTTGGTCTTAATAATATGGCCGGTAATGTGGCAGAATTTTGTTCTGACTTCTATTCGGAAGATTATTATAAAACTGATTCCCTGCATACAAATCCGGAAGGTCCTGTCAGGGGACAGGAACATGTGATCCGCGGAGGATCATTTAAGAGCGATGCCAGGGATGTCAGAAGTGCTGCCCGCGATTACACAAGAACAAAAGAATGGCTGGTGACGGACCCTCAGATGCCTAAAAGTATCTGGTGGTATTCCGATTGTATCGACGTTGGATTCAGGGTCGTGTGTGAACCGGATAGCTCGTTGATAAAATAGGTTGAAAAGTTGAAAAAAGTTGAAAAGTTAAAAAGGTAACATACGGAACAAATGGAAAATATTAATAGAAGAAGCTTCATTGGCAAAACAGCGCTTGCAGGAATCGGAATTGCCGGGGCAGGTGCTGTGATGTCTGCATGTAAAAGAATGCAGGAAAACAAAGAACTGGGTTTACCACCGGTTTTGAGGGGAGCTCCAAAAGGGAAAAAACTGAGAGCCGGTCTTATTGGTGCCGGTGCAAGAGGCACAGGAGCGGCAATTAACTTCATCAGCTCCGGTCCCGATCTTGAAATAATTGCTCTCGCCGATGTGTTCCAGGATAAAATAGATGCCTGCAGAGAACGGTTTACATCCTTTAACCTGCCTATTCCTGAAGAGAATTGCTTTGTCGGCTTTGATGGCTATAAGAAACTTATGGCACTGCCCGATATCGACGTGGTTTTACTGGTTACTCCACCACAGTTCAGGCCTGATCATTTCCTTGAAGCAGTGACAACAAACAAACATGTATTCATGGAAAAACCACTTGCAGTAGACTCGGTCGGGATACGTTCCATAATCACTTCAGCAAAAAAAGCAGAAGCAATAGGGCTTAATGTTGTTACAGGTACACAACGCCGGCACCAGGAAGATTATATTGCTACATATAAACAGGTTAAAAATGGTGCAATAGGGAAAATAACTTCAGCTAAAGCCTTCTGGAACCAGGATCATGTCTGGTTCAGGGAACGTGAACCGGGTTGGAACGACATGGAATATATGATACGTAACTGGAATAATTTCTGCTGGCTTTGCGGCGATCATATTCTTGATACCCATGTTCATAATATCGATGTAATAAACTGGTTTATAGGTAAATATCCCGAAAGAGCAATAGGTTACGGCGGACGACACAGGCGAATTACGGGAGACCAGTATGATTTTTTCAGTATCGACTTTAATTATGGTAACGGAGTAAGCTCACACAGTATGTGCCGCCAGATTGACAGCTGCGCAAATGCTACAGGTGAGATCATAATGGGAACTGAAGGATACACAAACTGCCAGAACACTATCTGGGATCTTGAA
>Ga0315534_1001319_pt1 | contig 17059 bp, 16 predicted proteins | sample SalMarSW160240MG_FD_203094 | JGI IMG/M metagenome (GOLD analysis project Ga0315534, IMG submission 203094) | Salt marsh sediment microbial communities from the Plum Island Ecosystem LTER, Massachusetts, United States - Salt Marsh Sediment SW1602-40 ... | reverse complement strand
TCTTGACGATTGGGCCGCGTTCGCCCCGGACCTCGAGCATATAGAAGGCGAGCAAACCAAATACGCGTAGCTGGTTGACGAACTCACCCTTCTCGTCCCCCAGGCCGACACGATCTGCATCCCCGTCGGTGATCAGCAGCGCATCCGTTCCGAGCTCGAGCGCTGTGGCCAATCCAACGTCGATGTTGGGCGGGATGGGTTCTGGCCGAGACATCTCTGGAAATATGGGATTGTGTTGGTTGTGTATCTCGCTGACCACGGTCGATCCTCCCCGCAGCAGGTTCGAGAACCAGCCAGCCCCGTTGCCCCACATTGGGTCGATCAAGAGCGACAGCCCGGCACCACGCAACGCACCAAGATCGACCAGGCTCTCAATCTGGCGGGTATAGGCTGGCGCCGGGTCGAAGATCTCGATTACCCCTGTCTTAAGACCTTGCTCCAGGTCGACGTGAGGGACTTTTGCGTCGGTATCGGGTATATAGGCTTCGATCGCCTTAAGCCCCTCCGGATTTACAGCACCACCATGTCGATCCCGCACCTTGAAACCGTTATCTCCCGGGGGATTGTGGGAGGCGGTTATGTTAATCGCCCCAGCCGCTTTACGTTCCACGACGGCATAGGAAATGGTCGGGGTGGGGGTGGGCCCTTTGGTAAGGAAGACCTTCAGGCCGTGGCCAGCGGCGACTTCGGCTGCAGTTGCCGCGAACGCCTCCGATGCGAAGCGTTTGTCGTACCCGACAACAAGCGGCTTTTCAGTTCCCTCAACCTCGAGCAGGTAGCGTGAGAAGCCATGTGCACAGCGTCGCACAGCCTCAAACGTGTATGTATCCGCGATACGGTCGCGCCACCCGTCGGTACCGAAAATTATGGGTTCTGCGGTCATTCCAGGCCTCCTGAGTGTAATGCCATATTATCTTGGGCTAACGACAATCGAGCCAGGTATATAGTGACCTGGCATCGAAGTACTTGGTCTTGCAGATCCAAAGAATTGTGCATCCAAGCGTAGATCAACGCTCGAACCCAATGCAGATCGAAGTCATGGAAAATTATACCGTGAAAGAATATTCACGACCAGCCGCGGTTGTCAGAAATTAGCCTTTATGTTAGACTCTCTGACGTTGCGGCGCCTGCACCCAGGCGCTCTTTCCACTCTCGGACAGTCACGCACGTGACTGGATCGGGGGTAATCCCGAGGAAAGGAGGATTAACATGCGCAACTACGAAATTGCTTATATCGCTGACCCCGATCTCGACGAGCAAGCCCTAGAAGATCTTCAAGCCAAGATCATAGGTTGGATCGAGGCCACCGGTGGCAAATCTGGCCAGGTCGAATCCTGGGGCCGTCGCCGATTAGCATATCCCATCAAGAAAAAGACCGACGGGTACTACGTCTTTCTGCAAGCTGAGATGCCTGCCGATGGACCATTCAAGGTCGAGCGGGATATTCGCCTAAGCGAACAGGTCATCCGGTACATGCTTACCGCACAAGAGATCAGCTAGACTGCATTTCCCTCCGGTCTGCAAGCAGAAGGATAGAGGCATAATGCGCGGTTTAAACAAGTTGTTGATCATAGGCCATCTGGGACGTGATCCTGAGATGCGCTATACGCCCTCAGGACGCCCAGTAACGACCTTCAGCGTCGCCACTTCGCGCAGTTGGACTTCAGGTGATGGGGCACGGCATGAGGAGACCGAGTGGTTCAATGTCGTAGCCTGGGGAAACCTGGCGGAGATCTGCAACCAGCATCTCCATAAAGGGCAGCAAGTTTATGTTGAGGGGCGTCTACAGACCCGCCGTTGGGAAGACGCAGAAGGAACCAAGCACTTTACTACAGAGCTGGTCGCGCAGGAGATGATCATGCTCGGTGAGAGGCGGGATACACCCATTCCCGCCGATGATCCAGCCGATCAGGAGGAAGCCCTGCCGTTCTAGCCTGCGATGAAGGATCAAAACAACAAATGCTTCCGTTCAAACCGGAAGAGGAGAGCATACCTTGGCTTACGAAAGAAGAGATTCAAGAGATTCAGATGACAGCAACGATGAGGGCAGCGAACAAGGCGGTGGCCGACGAAGATTTCACCGCCGACCCCGCGTCTGCCAGTTCTGCGCGGATAAATCGATCGTCATTGATTACAAGCAAGTTGACCTGGTACGACGGTTTGTAACTGAGGCAGGGAAGATCCGCTCACGGCGCGATACGGGAAACTGCGCCAAACATCAACGCCAGGTGGCAAACGCAGTTAAACGAGCCCGGCATTTGGCCCTGGTGCCCTTTGCGGCGGATCGGATGCGCTGATATAGAACCGGATCCGCCTGACAGGGGATATCCAAGCGCCGCCGCTGCAGGCAAGCTACGACCGGGAAGCGATTCGCATACAAGACTGGAGTTCACACTTTATGGCTAAAAATCGGCCCGCAACTCGGATCTCTCGCAAGCATATGGCCCGGGCAGAGCGGGAGCGATTGCAGCGGCGCTGGATATTGGCAGCAGTCATCAGCACGATCGTTATCACGGTTGGGGTGATTGGTTATGGCGTATACGATAGCATGGTGGTCCAGCCACGGATGACTATCGCCAGCGTGAATGGGGAGGTCATCACCAAGGTTGATTTCCGTGGTCGAATGCGCATCATCCAACGCGAGTTAGCTGCTCAGCTCAATCAGTACATTCAGATGGAGTCGTTTTTTGGCAGCGACCCGAGCATTCTGCAAAACCTGCGCTCAGTTGAGACACAGATTGAAACTCAACTTGCCAACCCGGAAGTGCTCGGGAGGGACGTCCTCGATACGTTGATCCAGGAGGCGCTCATCCGGCAGGAATCTGCCCGGCGGGGTATTTCAGTTACACCGGAAGAGATAGCGAATGATATCGAGGTGAGTTTCAACTTCTATGCCAATGGCACCCCTACACCACTTCCTTCTTTGACACCGGCACCGACAGCGACGACCGACCCTACAGCTGCAGATGAAATCTCACCAACCGAGATTGCCACCCCTGCGGAAAGCCCGATGCCTATTCCGACCTCCACTCCATATACACGCGATCTGTACGACCAGGACTACCGCGCTTTCATCGCATCTCTCTCCGATTGGGACGTGCGCGAACCAGATTATGTGGCCTTCATAGAAGCCCGGCTCCTGCGCGAGAAACTGCGGGCGGATTTCGATCCAGAAATCGAGCGGGAGCAAGAGCATATCCAGTTGCAGCATCTTGTCGTCGATGATGAAGCAACAGCCGAGGAAATCCGGGTGAAGCTCGATGAAGGTTCCTCCTGGGAAGAACTTGTAGCTGAATCCAGCGTGGATTTCGCAACGGCTGACACCTCCGGTGATCTGGGTTGGATGGCGCTTGGGGAGGTTGTCCGAAAGTTTGGCCAGGCAGGGTTGGCAGTATTCGCTGCCGAGGCTGGAACCATCGTCGGGCCGCTCCAGACTACAGATGGCTGGGAGCTCTTCCAGGTTGTTGCCCACGAGCAGCGCCCACTTTCGGATGAGGCATTCCAGCTCGCAGCTGATCAAGCTTTCGATATATGGCTCAACCAATTACGGGATGAAGCCGATGTCGAGATGGTGGACGATCTAGCAAATCATGTTATCAACGCTCCCGGATACGGTTTCTAACCGGGCTCATCATCCACCAGTAGCATTACCAAGGCTGAGCGCTCTCCGCTCAGCCTGTCTGATTCCTGGCTGTTGATCTTGAAGGGCACTGGGCCACAGGCTATACTTTCGTTAGGCGAAGCACATGAACATCGAAAGCTTCCTGAAGGATCTCCCCCCGGAAAGCTCACCCGCAGATGTGGAGTTGATCAAACGCGCCTACCGTGTCGCCGAAAAAGCCCATCGCCGGCAAAAAAGAGCTTCAGGTGAACCGTACATCAACCACTGCCTAGCGGTAGCATCAATCCTGCTCGAGCTTGGTGCACCCATTCCAGCAGTCGCTGCTGGTTTACTGCACGATACCGTCGAAGATACGGATATTACGATCGAAGAGTTGGAACGCGACTTCGGGGAGGAGATCGCAGGACTGGTGTACGGGGTCACCAAACTCACCCAGCTGCCGCGCGTCAGTCACCGCGGAAAACGGTCGAAAGACCCACTTGCTGCAAAGGGCGATCTGGCCAAGGAAACCTTGCGAAAGACGTTTCTCGCCATGGGCGATGACGTGCGCGTGGTTGTGATCAAGCTGGCCGATCGCCTGCATAACATGCGTACCCTTTCTCATCTACCTCCTGATAAACAAGAGAGGATTGCACAGGAAACGCTTGAAATCTTCGCCCCGCTGGCCAACCGTCTCGGTATCTGGCAGATGAAGTGGGATCTCGAGGATCTTGCCTTCCGCTACGTCTACTCGGACAAATACAAGGAGATCGCAACCAGCATATCTCAGCGGCGGATTGATCGCGAGCAGGCCCTTGATAAGATCTGCAAGCACCTGGTGGATGTTCTTTCAAAAGGCGGTATCCAGGCGGAGGTCACCGGCCGTCCTAAACATCTCTACTCGATCTACAAGAAGATGGAGCGAAAGGGCGTCCCATTCGACAGGGTGTATGACGTGCGCGGAGTACGGATTATCGTCGCTGACGAATCCCAATGTTACCTCGCACTCGGGCTCATCCATAGCCACTGGAACCCCGTCCCGGGTACCTTCGATGACTACATTGCCACTCCAAAGGATAATTTTTACCAATCGCTGCATACGGCCGTGATCTACGACGATGGGAAAACGCTTGAAGTCCAGATCCGGACCCTGCACATGCACGAGAATGCAGAATATGGTATCGCAGCGCACTGGCGTTATAAGGAAGGCCGCCCACGCGATGGCACTTTCGAACAGCGCGTCCTCTGGCTGCGGCGGTTAATGGAGTGGCGCCAGGACGTTGATGACGCCGGCGACTTCGTGGCTGCGATGAAATCTGATGTTTTTGATGATCGCGTTTTCGTTTTCACACCCAAGGGTGACATTATCGATCTACCAGCAGGCTCAACACCGATCGACTTTGCCTATCACATCCACACTGCGATTGGCCATCGCTGCCGCGGGGCCAAGGTGAACGGTAAGCTGGTTTCCTTGGACACCAAGATCCAGACCGGGGATTCGATCGAAATCCTGACGGCAAAGCGAGGTGGACCCAGCCGCGATTGGCTCAATTCGAGCCTTGAGATGGTAAAGAGCCAGCGTGCAAGGAGCAAGATCCGGCAGTGGTTCCGTAAACAAGACCGGGAACAGAATATCTCCCATGGCCGACTCCTGTTGGAGCGTGAACTGCGCAGGCTGGGACTGGAAAACGTCTCGTATGATAAAGTGAGCAAGGAATTGGGTTTTCCCAACGTCGAGGAACTCCTGGCTTCGATCGGCTGTGGCGATCTGAGTTTGAGCAAGATCGTTTCGGCTGTTGTGCCTGAAGAAGACGAGGGATTCGAGACCTTCATCGAATCAGAGTTCCCGGGCCGCGAACTCCAGGGCGACGAGATCAGTATCCTCGGCGTGTCCGGCCTGCTTACGCGGCTTGCCGAGTGCTGTAAGCCAGCCCCGGGAGATCCGGTCGTGGGTTATATTACTCGGGGTCGTGGTGCGACCATCCACCGTCAGGATTGCCCGAACGTTCTACGCATCAAAGACCGGGAACGCCTGGTCCAGGTGAGCTGGGGACGGCCCGAGCACACGTATCCAGTCTCAGTGCGGATCAGGGCTTACGATCGTGATGGTTTGATGCGTGATGTGTCGACACTGGTCTCGAACGAGGGGATAAACATGTCGTCGATCCAAGTCTCAACGAAAAACAGCCTGGCGACATTCGATTTGATCATGGGGATCAAAGACGTGACGCAGCTAAGCCGGATCTTGAACCGGCTCGAAGCCCTTCCGAATGTATTGGAGGCCCGCCGCCTGAGGCCGGGATAGCAAGCGGGAAGGCAAGTGATATAATCTCGCCCCTAGCTAGCGCCGAGGTCGGATCAACCCGTGCCCATCAACCTGCTCAGCGTCGACGAAGCCCGTACGATAATCCTGAATGCTCTCAAGACCGTTGAAGCGGAGACGATCTCATTTGCAGAAGGGACAGGAAGGATACTTGCTGAGCAGGTCGTTTCTGGATTGACTTTACCTCCCTTCTCGAACTCTGCCATGGATGGCTATGCTGTCCGCTCAATGGACCTCGAACACGCCACCCCGAAAGCACCCGCGTTGCTTTTCATCAGCGGAGAGGTCGCTGCCGGCCAATCCCCTGGGTTGACACTCGCCCCCGGGGAAGCACTCAAGATCTCCACTGGAGCTCAGATCCCGCCCGGAGCCGATGCTGTCGTCCCGCTTGAGTGGACAAGTGCTGCGCATGGCCGTGATCCATCGCCAGAAATCCGAATCCTGATCGAACGCTCCATCGAAGCAGGAACATTCATCCGCCACGCAGGCCAGGATGTTCAACATGGGGATATCTTGCTCGAGCCTGGCCGGAGACTCCGTCCGCAGGATATCGGCATGCTGGCCTCGATCGGTCAAACACAGATCCAGGTATATCGCCGGCCGCGTGTGGCCCTGTTTTCAAGTGGTGATGAACTTCTCGAACCAGATCAGGCATTGCAGCTAGGTATGATCCACGACTCGAATCGCTATGCCCTTTCCTCGGCAGTTGCACAGCTTGGTGGGGAGGTTGATCGTTTGCCCATCGCAGCCGATGCATTGGACAAGGTCAGTGCAAGGTTAGATGAGGCTGCTTCACGACACCCTGATATCATCCTTTCCTCGGCTGGTGTTAGCGTCGGGGAACATGATCATGTGCGGGCTGCTGTCGAGCAGGGTGGTGAACTATCCTTTTGGCGGGTTAATATCCGTCCTGGCAGACCGCTCGCCTTTGGCTTTTATCAGGGTATACCTTTTCTGGGCCTCCCGGGCAACCCGGTTTCATCGATGGTCACCTTTGAAGTCTTTGCTAGGCCGGCAATCGCTAAGCTTGGTGGCCTGCTAGATTGGAAACGGACGACCATCCCGGTTCGTATGGGCGAATACGTCTCCTCGGATGGCAGGGAGACGTACCTGCGTGCGATTGTCAGGCGCATGCCAGACGGGTTCGTCGCTCGGCTTACGGGGAATCAGGATTCTGGGGTTCTTAGCTCATTGGTACGTGCAAATGCCATCGTCAGGATCCCGGCGGCCCGGAAGCAGGTTATCGCCGGTGATCCGTTCGAGGCGTGGTTGATTGGGCCGGTCACCGAGATGGAACAGGGGTGAATGTGTCTGTAGAACAAAGTTCTGAAATGCTTATCACCGTTCAGCGCACCCGATCATGGTGGTTGGGGATAGTTTTTTCCCTTATCGGGATCGGAGTTTCAGCCTACTTGGCATGGATTAGACTTACCGGAGATTACGCTTCCTGCGTCGGTATTGGCAATTGTGAATCGGTGAATAGCAGTCGGTTTGCCGAGATCGGTGGGGTGCCAATCGCATTGATCGGGTTGATCGGATATGTGTTAATCCTATTTTCCTTGATCATCGAACTGCGCGCACCCGACAGGATTGACTTCTTGCGTTTGATCCTTTTTGGGTTTACTCTGACAGGAAGCTTGTATTCGCTGTACCTTACCTATCTGGAGGTGTATGTACTCCACGCGGTCTGTCCATACTGCGTGATCTCAGCAGTCGCGATGCTGGCACTTTTTGGAATCAGCATCTCCCGATTGAAGGCAGCATTCCAAACTACAGACTAGAGGAGGACCAGAACATATGCCTCGAATCCGTTGCCGGTATGTTGATTGTGTTTACCTGGAAGCAGGGTACTGCAGCGCACCGGCGATTGAACTTGATCCAGATGAGGGTTGCCTCACCTATACCCACATAAGTGATGTCGCCGAGGATGACACCTGGGAAGATGAGGACCTGGAAGAAATCTGGGAAGAGGATGATGACGAGCTATTCGTCGAGGAAGAAGAGGACGAGGATTGGATCGAGGATGATGATGTCTAGATCGGCCTGCGAGTAGCTCACTGGGCAATCTGGTTGTGAAAAAAAAGGGGCGCTGCGTAAGCAGCGCTCCTTCTGCATGTTTAAGTGGTTTATGGATCAACTGGCTTTTGAACTGGTGCTGACTTTACGCTCAAGCGTACGTGCCAGTATGTCTTCCATCTCGTGGCGTTGGCTAGCCTTCTTGCCTTTGGCCGGTTCCTGGTTCTCGGTCTTGGCCTCGCCCCCATCCAGTGCTTGGCGTAGGGCGAACTCCATCGCTGTCGGGATAATCTCTTCAGGCTCGTCGGATGCAAGCTCTTCCGCAATTGCAGTCGCCTTCATCGTCAAGCGAATCTGCTTTTTCTTGGAATCGACCTCGAGCACGGTGACATCGACTTTATCGCCTGGTGAGACCAACTGGTTTGGGTCAGGGACAAAGTCATCCCGCATCTCGCTCACATGGACCAAACCCGGTCGGCCGGCTCCGATATCCACGAAAACGCCGAACTTCTCAATCCGTACAACTTCCCCTTGGAGGCTCATCCCCGGACGTACGTCTTTCCACTGTAGCGATTGTGGCTTCACCATGGTCAATTCCAGGCGGCCGCCAGCTGGATCGACCTTCTCAACCCAGACCTCGACCTGATCGCCTTCCTTGACCTGATCTTCTACCCGATTGACTTTGCCGCGCTGCAATTTGGATATATGTACCAGCCCGGGGTGCCCGACACCGACGTCAATAAAAGCGCCGAAGAGCTCCACTTTGGAAACATGGCCAGCGAGCTTCTGACCAGGCTTGAGGTCTGCCAGGGAAGCTGGCGCATGAGTACTCTCGGTCTTTTCCACTATTTCACCTTCCTGAATACAAGTGTTATCGTGTTCTGGGATCGGAAATTATACCATGCAGGCTGTGGGTCTCTTCAGATACCCAACCTGTCAAGGCGTAGTCGTAGGCGCAGTCGCAATGCTGCGTCTGGCAAGCAAGTGCCAATTGGTTATGTTGTTAAAGCGGTCGCTAGGGTTGAAAACTGGCCCGATGCTGACGCCTTGAATCTGAGAATCGATTGCAAAGTTATAGATCGGATAGTAAAGCAGCAACGAGGGGAGCTGGTCCTGAAAGCGATATTGAAAGCTGACGTACAGCTCTTGGCGGCGGCCGGCATCTGGCGTAGTGCGGGCTTGCTCGAGCCAGATACTTGAGTTCCGATCCACAAACCCGCTGTAATTTTGCCCAGTTTCGGTCTGCGAATCATGCCAGAAGGGATATGGATCAGGATCGGGGCTATCGCTGAAGTTGATCTCCGTGAGTGCGGCTTGATAATCACGCGGAGTAAGGTAGTTCTCCAGGATTTCGTTCGGATCGGCGGCAACCAACTCAACCGAGACTCCAATCGCTTCCCACTCAGCCTCGATAATCATTGCGATCTGGGTTTGTTCTTCAGTCTCTGGGTAGACGAGCTCTATGTTCAGGAGCTCCCCGTCCTCATTGCTGCGGACGTATTCACTGCTGCCGGGTACCGCTCCGATGGGAAGTTCCCAACCTTCGGCGACCAGCGTCCGCGCGGCTTGCTCTGGATTGAATTCATAGCCAGGTAGATTTTCGGTATAGGCCCAAGTCCCTGGCATAAAGGGGCCTTCAGCAACGATAGCTTGTCCCTTGAACGCCTGATCGATGATCCACTGACGATTTATCGCGAGCATCAATGCATGTCGAACTTGCTTGTCGCTAAGAAACGTTTTTTCGGGATGATTCAGATTGAGGAAGATAATCCCGAGCCGTGGCAAGCGAGTGCTGTAAAGGTTCAGACCAGGCTCCGCAAGCACTTCAGACAGGACTGGAGGGTCTACTTGCTGGATGCCGAGTACCTCGCTATCAAGATATGCCTGGTACGCGGCTGCCTGATCAGGAAATAGCAAGAATTCTACCCGGTCCAGAAAGGGCCGCTGCTCGTAGTAATCTTCGTACGCGGTTAGGCTGACCCCGGTGATGACATCTCCCTCAAGCAAGAACTGGCTGAACTTGAAAGGCCCGCTCCCCACAGGCTCCAGGTTGAAGGGATGATCTATCAAGTCGCCGGCCGACACACCCCGCAGCAGATGATCGGGGAGCAAGGGTTGTGATAAGTAATCCAGGAAAGGGGCAAACGATTCGGGGAGCTGGAACTGCACTCGTCGTTCGTCGAGGCGGATGATGGTGATCTCGGACCAGAGTTGGTTGAGATCGCTGGAGCCGGGATAGTCATCATCCTGGATCTTTGAGAAGGTGTAGATCACATCATCGGAACTGACCGGCACGCCATCATGCCAGGTGGCATCTTCACGAATCGTGAAGGTGAAGAGCGAAGCGTCGGCCGAGATATTCCAACTTTCAGCCAGATCCGGGACCGGGTTGCCGCGGGCGTCAAAACGCAGCAATCCGCTGAAGATCAAGCGGTCAATATCATGGTCGACCTGGTTGTAGGTATCAAGAACGGGGTTGAGGCGCATGATCTCACCGATCATCGCCTCAGCATAGACACCGCCGGCAACCGGTTCGGGTGAGACAGCGCTGGGCGTGGTCGACTGGCCGATGAGTAACCCGATCACAAGGATCAGGCCACCGACCGCGATCAAGAGTTGCCAGCGTAGATTTCGCATAGACTTGGGGGTGGGAAAATTAAGTTATTGTGGAAAACTGACGTCACCCCACCAGAGTGACGGTAACCAGAGCCAGGACGAAGAAAATCGCGCTCAAGATGACCGTTACGTTGTAGAGCAGCCGTTCGATACCACGGCGAACATGGAAACCAGCGCCACCCATATCAGCGCCACCACCGAGTCCACCCAATCCGGCTTCCCGGCTCTGGAGCAGAATAACAGCGATCAAGGCGATGGATACGATCACCAGCGCAATATTTAAGTAAGTCGCCACGCAAAATCCTCCTCAATGTGACAAGCCGCCGGATTATAGCAGACGGGTTGGGGCGCGACAAGGTTAGATGCTCCATGCCTGCCTGCGGAGTGAAGCATTTGCCAGTAAATGGTCAGGCTTTTGCCTCAGGCGTTCGCGTCGAGCGCAGGTAGCTCTCCATGAAACCATCCAGGTCACCATTCAACACTGCCTGGGTGTTGCCCACCTCATAATCGGTGCGGTGGTCTTTAACCATTTGGTATGGGTGCAGCACATAGGAGCGGATCTGGCTTCCCCATTCGGCTTTCACGTAATCTCCCCTGATTTCTGCCAACTCTGCCTCCTGTTCATGCCGCCTGAGATCGAGTAAGCGGGCACGCAGCACACGCATCGCATTTTCCTTGTTCTGCATCTGGGAGCGCTCGTTCTGGCAAGTTACTACGATTCCGGTAGGAAGGTGGGTGATCCGGATTGCCGTTTCGTTCTTTTGTACATTCTGCCCACCTGCGCCGGCTGAGCGATAGGTGTCCACGCGCAGGTCGGAGGCGTTGATCTCGATTTCGTCATCCGTCTCGACCTGGGGCAGGATCTCGACCAGTGCGAAAGAGGTATGGCGGCGATTGGCTGAATCGAAGGGAGAGAGGCGGACGAGACGGTGGACTCCCTTTTCAGAACGCAAGTAACCGTAAGCGAAGTCACCTTCGATACCAATGGTGACGCTTTTAATCCCTGCCTCCTCGCCTTCGCTATAATCCAGGATCTCGGCCTTATATCCACGTGTCTCTGCCCAGCGGAGATACATTCGCTGGAGCATCTCAGCCCAATCTTGCGAATCGGTCCCGCCGGCACCAGCATGGATCGCCAGGATCGCGTCTTCATCATCATACTGGCCGGAGAGCATAGCTTCGGTATCGCGGCGGTCGAGCTCTGACTCGATGGCGTCGATCTCCGCAGCCAGTTCGTCCTTGATCTTGGCGTCTCCGAGATCCGCGAGTTCGGCGGCATCCTTTGTACGAGCCTGTAGGACTTGCCAGTTGCCAAGCTCACGCTGATATCTGGTGAGCAAGCGCATCGTACGCTGCGCTCTCTTCTGATCGTCCCAAAGGTCTGGCGCCTCGGCTGCTTTCTGGAGCCGGATGAGCTGATCTTCTTTTTGGGTTAAGTCAAAGACGCACCATCAGGTCTTGCATGCGTTCATTGATCATTTCCAGTCGACTCTCAAGGTCTTCCATACCCGCTATTCTCCTGAATCTTACGATTTGTGCACTGCCAATTTCCGGCTGCGTGATCAGATGGCAGCGGTGGGCAGAAGGCCTTCCACGTAGGCTTGCGGATCAAACACGCGCAAGTCTTCGATGTCTTCACCCAGGCCGACAAAGAAAACCGGTAGCCCGAGCTGTTCTCGCACTGCGACCGCAATGCCGCCTTTTGCTGATGTATCCAATTTGGTAAGTACCACGCCATCGATCGAGATTGCGGCTTGGAACGCCTCAGCTTGAGCAATTCCATTCTGCCCGGTCGTGGCATCGAGCACAAGCAAGGAACAATGCGGAGCGCCGGGGGTTGCTTTCGCTGCAACCAACTGAAGCTTCTGCAGTTCCGCCATCAGATTGTGTTCCGTATGCATCCGTCCGGATGTATCGACCACGAGTGCGTTTGCTCCACGAGCGGAGGCGGCCTGTGCGGCATTATAAACGACCGCACCCGGGTCGCTGCCTTGTGAGCCGCTGATCAGGTCGACCTGCAGCCGGTCAGCCCAGACGGCTAACTGTTCCTGTGCTGCCGCCCGGAAGGTATCCGCCGCAGCAAGCATAACTTGATTCCCGGCTTGCTTCCAACGATTAGCAAGCTTAGCAGCTGTCGTCGTTTTCCCGGACCCATTTACCCCTAGGAGAAGCACTAGCCAGGGTTTATCGGAACGAGTAGGCTCAGGCGGTGTCTCAGGAGGGAAACGGGAGGTTAGGGCGTCTCGCAGCGCAGCGCGGACGGGTGCATCATGGATCCAGCCACCATCCCTTGCCTGTTCTCGAACCTGGTCCAGGAGTATGCTAGCGGTCGTGATGCCCACATCGGCCTGGACGAGGGCTGCCTCCAGTTCATCCCAGAACTCAGCAGTTAGTTCGCTCGAGCCAAGCAACGTAGCGACGCGCCCGAATGCGGCGCGTCGTGTACGATCGAGAGCTTGCTGCCATGATACCTCGGGCACGGAAGGGATTATACCACCGGGGAATCACCAACAGTGGGCTGGCTTTGACCAAGAATTTTGCGCATAGCCATTATATAGGTGTGATTATCCCATAATATAAGCGAGAGGATGCTAGGAATAAAGCCCGGGGAACATAACCCGGGCTCATCTGGCTGGGGGTCGAGGATTCGAACCTCGGCTGACGGATTCAGAGTCCGCTGTCCTACCACTAGACGAACCCCCAGAGCAGCTTGGATTCTAACACAACCCCTAGACGAGTGTCCACAACACGCATCATGCGTGTCCGACCGCCCGCAGGCAAGCTGCTGCATACTCAATACGTTCTGCTGTGGTCTCTAAACCGAGAATGGCCATGGTTTCGATCAGTGGTGGACTAACTGATTGACCTGTGACGGCAATTCTCAGGATGCCAAACAGTTGTCCCGCTTTCAAGCCAAGCTCATCCGCCAGGTTGCGCAGCGCACTCTCAAGCTCTGCGTGATCCATTTCAGGGTAGTCTCGGATCACAGCCAATGAACGTTCGGCGGCTTCAGCGGAGGCTGCGTGGGTCATACCTTTCCCGATCAAGTCCTCGGCCACCGGGTGCTGGAAGGGTCTGAAGAAGAACCCCGCCATTTCAACCGCTTCATCCAGCGTCCGGATACGCTCCTGGATCAAGGGTGTTACCGGGGTGAGAGCCTGCTTGCTGACCTGCAGGCCTGCTGCATTGAACACTCCGAGCAAGCGATCGGTTAACGCCTCCGGACTCAAGTGACGAATATGCAGGCCATTGAAGTGATCCAGCTTGCTGAAATTGACAGCAGCTGCGCTGGGATTGAGTTTCTCGAGTGTAAAAGCGTTGATCAAGTCTGGCATTGTGAAGAATTCTGTGTGGTCATCAAAGGACCAACCCATCAAGCTGACCCAATTAATAACTGCTTCCGGTAGATATCCAAGCTCCCGCAAATCGAGGGTAAAGATCGCCTGTGCACCAGCTTTCGGATCCACGGCATCACGCTTGCTGAGCTTGCCCTTACCGCTTGGATTCAATAAGACCGAGAGATGAACCCAGACGGGTTGTTCCCAGCCCAAGGCTTTATAGATCAACACATGCAGCGGAAAGGTCGGCAGCCATTCCGAGCCACGTGTCACGTGGGTAATGCCCATGAGGTGATCATCAACCATCGCGGCGAGATGGTAGACAGGCATACCGCTCGATTTGATCAGGATGTAATCGTCGATGCTGGCGTTCTCAAACTCTATTGGACCGCGCAGCAAATCAACTGCCCGCGTGACCCCCTCGGTGGGAGTCTTGAAGCGAATGACATAGGGTTCTCCGCAGTCGATCCGATCCTGCGCTTCGCGCGCCGACAGCCACCGGCATAAGCCGTCATATCGAGGTGGTTCCTTGCGTTGCTGCTGGAGCCTACGGACTTCTGCCAGCCGTTCTGGAGAACAGAAGCAGGGGTATGCATTACCGAGATCAATGAGCTTTCTGGCGTGTTCCTGGTAAGTGCCCATCCGCTCGGATTGGCGGTATGGTTCGCAGGGGCCGCCGATGTCTGGCCCCTCATCCCATTCGAGGCCAAGCCAGCGCAAGGACTCAAACAGCTCCATCTCGGCTTTTGGATCAAACCGTTTCTGGTCTGTATCTTCGATCCGAAGAATGAACGATCCACCCGTTTTACGGGCAAATAAGTAGGTGTAAAGTGCGGTCCGTGCACTGCCGATATGGAACCTGCCTGTCGGTGACGGTGCAAAACGCATGCGCGCCGGTTGCGATGAATTCATGCAAAATCCTCTCAAAGACGGGCTTATAGCTCGATCTGTTTGTGGCGTAAAACGACGCTCTCCACGAGTCCGATCGCCAGCAGGCTCGTAAATAACGATGAGCCGCCATAACTGAAGAAGGGCAGCGGCAGGCCGGAGACCGGGAAGAGCTTGAGGTTCATGCCGATGTTAAAGAACCCCTGGAAGAGCATGAGGACAGCTACGCCGTAGCAGACCAGCGCCCCGAAGGTATCACGTGCCATGCGAGCTGCACGCAGGCAGCGGTAGATGATGAATGAGAATAGCAGAAGGAGCAAGAGTGCCCCTATGAACCCGAATTCCTCGGACATGGCGCTGAAGATGAAATCGGTATGGCGAACCTTTAAAAAGCGGAGCTGAACCTGTGTACCACTCCCATAGCCTTTCCCGAACAAGCCACCCGATCCGATGGCGATCAGAGCCTGGAGGATGTTGTAGGTCGCGCCGAAACCGGCCTCGGGATCAGGGAAGAGGAAGGTGATTACACGCGCTTGCTGATAGTCCTGCATGAGGGGCCAGGCCAGGATTGGTGCCAGCAGTGCGATTCCGGCCAGGATCGCCAGGTGTTTTGGCTGGGCACCGGCCGCCCAAACCAACGCGATCCAAATCACGCCCAGTACAATCGCCGTGCTCAAGTCGGGCTGGATAAATACCAGTAGGGCAGGGACGAAAACAAGCATCAAGCTGCGGACAACGACGCCTACTTCGTGGATGCGGTACTGGTTTCGGGCCAGGTAATTGGCCAGAATCAACGTCATCAGGATCTTGGCCAACTCGGAAGGCTGGACGGTAATGATCCCAACCTGGAACCAGCGTGCCGATCCAAAACCGGCGATGCCTGAGATCGGGATCAAGGCCAGGAAGGCAATGATAAAAAGGAACATTGGCCGTGAGAGCGCTGACCACAACCGATAATCGATAGCGGTGAAAACAAACAGCACAACGAACCCCGCCAGACCGAAGATCACCTGGCGAGCAACAGTATCCTGATCAACCAGGAATTCGTTTCCAGCGATTGCAGACTGGATCATCGCAACGCCGGCAATGGTGAGCAGGGCTACGCCTGCCAGCAGCCAGACGTCAAAATGACGCCATGCATGTGAGGCTTGCATCAATCAGGGGGCGACTCGGCGGCGGCGGTGCGTGGGTGCTAGTGGAATGTCCGCCACAAGACGCTGTTGCTCTCGCTCACGGGTGAAGGTGATTTCCACGTTCTCAGTGTCGATCTCCAGGTGGCGGGAGATGACATCGATCAAGTCATCTTTCAGGGCCGAGAGCTTTCCGGGAGATATACCTGCCCGGTCGTGGACGAGAACAAGCTGCAGGCGCTCTTTGGCAGAGTCGGCACTGCGTGAACGCCGGAGGCCTACTTTTTCAAAGAAGCTCATCCCTCGCCTCCTGCACGCATCAAGCGTGAAATACGTCCGAAGAATCCATCATGGTCATCCATGTTTTCGAAGGGTACTTCCTCTCCGGTTAGCCGGCGGGCGATATTGCGGAATGCCGAACCAGCCCGGGTACGGGGGTCGAGAGCGATCGGTACCCCCTGGTTAGTTGCCACGGTCACCTTCTCGTCCTCCGGTACGATACCGATTAATTCGATTGCCAGGACGTCAAGAATATCTTCCGTCGCAAGCATATCGCCCCGTTTGACCATCTCCGGTTTTACACGGTTGAGGATCAGACGCCCAGGCCCTTTCTCCTCAGCCTCGATCAGCCCGATAATCCGATCTGCGTCGCGCACCGCGGAGACTTCAGGATTGGTTACGATTAAAACGGCGTCAGCCGGGGCGATGGCATTGCGGAAACCACGCTCAATCCCGGCCGGAGAGTCTACCAGGACCCAATCGAAATCCTCCCGCAGCTCATTCCCCAGACGAACCATATCCTGTGGCGATACGGCAGTTTTATCACGGGTCTGTGCGGCGGGGATCAGGTACAGGTTTTCGAGACGTTTATCGCGGATCATTGCCTGTCGCAGTTTGCAGCGTCCTTCCACAACGTCTACAAAGTCGTAAACGATGCGGTTCTCGAGCCCCATGACCACGTCCAGGTTGCGCAAGCCTATGTCTGCATCGATACAAACGACGCGCAGCCCCATCGAGGCAAGCGCGACCCCGAGGTTTGCAGTAGCGGTCGTCTTGCCGACACCGCCTTTGCCGGAGGTGATTGTTACGATCGTTGCAGCCATACGTTTGTCTCCACGCTCGCAGCAGGCATTAACTGCGTTTTTTC
>Ga0315534_1001315_pt1 | contig 17085 bp, 4 predicted proteins | sample SalMarSW160240MG_FD_203094 | JGI IMG/M metagenome (GOLD analysis project Ga0315534, IMG submission 203094) | Salt marsh sediment microbial communities from the Plum Island Ecosystem LTER, Massachusetts, United States - Salt Marsh Sediment SW1602-40 ... | reverse complement strand
CGATACCTGATCAGTGTAAGTGGGGATTTTCAGCAAAGTCAAGTCGACGCGGGCCGCACACCACCGAGGGCGTCATGCGTCCTGGGGCCCGCCTGTGGCAACGAGATAGACCACTGCGAAATACTTCCTGGAGTCTGTCCAGAACGCGGTGACGGCCAAACCGGCCCGGTCGGCCAAATGGCGAAACCGTTCCATGTCGTACTTGTGCGAGTACTCAGTGCAGATCGATTCGCCCTGGCGGAAGTGGAAATCCCGCCCGTCGACGCGCACGGTCTGAGCAACGCGGCTCACCAAATGCATCTCGATCCGATCATGTTCGCCGGTGTATAGGGCGCGGTGCTGGAACTGGTTCACGTTGAAGTTCGCACCGAGTTCGCGATTGGCGCGGACCAGCAGATTGAGATTGAATTCGGCGGTGAGCCCGTCGTCGTCGTTGTACGCCCTTTCCAAAACTGAGGGATCCTTTTTGAGATCCACACCGACCAGGACGGCGCCATCCCTGCCGCATTCCTCCGCCATCACGCGCAGCAGGCTTACGGCATCCGGCGGCGAGAAATTCCCGATGGTCGAACCGGGGAAGTAGACGACGCGGCGCCGTGGCTCGACGCGCGATTCCGGCACGTCAAAGGCCACCGTAAAGTCGGCGCAGACGGGCAGGACTTCCAGGTCCGGAAATGCTCGATTCAGAGAATCGGCGGACTGCCGCAGATGTTCACGCGAAATATCCACGGGCACATAGGCTACCGGTTCCTCCATCGCTTCCAGCAACAGCGACGTCTTCACGCTGCTGCCACTGCCGTATTCGATGAGCAGGCAACGAGGTCCCACGGCGGTGGAAATCTCGCGAATGGATGCGTGCATGATCGCCAGTTCCGTGCGGGTCGGGTAATATTCCGGCACATCGCAGATCGCTTCAAAGAGCTGCGATCCTCGGTGATCATAAAAGTATTTGCTCGACAGTTTCTTCGGACGCTGCTGTAAGCCGTGCACGAAAGCGTCGCGAAATTCGGTCGTGGTTGGTTCGTAATCGAGCACTGTGATGGAGGTCGAATAACTGCTCATCCTGAGGCCTTTCCTGCTACCGTTCGTACGAGTACACCGATGATAAGTAGGACCAAGACCGCGAAGTGCGGCGCGCCTGGCATGGATCTGTTACGTTGAACATTACGTCATGTAGGTCACACGAGTTTGCGAGCCTGCGGGCAAAATGTCGGTTCTATTGGAGACTCTTAAGCCGCGGCGAGTGGCGGGAATGGGTCGTCCCATTTCAGTTTGCCAACCGGATGCCGGTGAATTGCCACTGGGCTTCCGGTGGAAAGAAGTTGCGGTATGTCGGTCGTACGTGCGTCTGTGAGGTTGCGCACGAACCTCCGCGAAGAACGTACTGATTGCACATGAATTTCCCGTTGTATTCCCCGATGGCCCCGGCGGGAGGACGGTAGCGCGGATAGGGAGCATACGAACTGGACGTCCATTCCCAAGTGTCACCGTACAGTTGCATGATCCCGGATCCCGTTGCACTCTCGGCCGCGACCGGATGCAATCGCGCTTGCTCGACGAAATTTCCGGCAATGGGTTGCTCGCCGGCGACGATCTCCCATTCGAATTCGGTGGGCAAACGGTGGCCAGCCCACCGCGCGTAGGCGTCCGCTTCGAAGTAATTGACGTGACACACAGGCCGAGCATCGCACAAAGGTTCCAGCCCGTGCAGCGTGTACTCGTGCCACCGCGAACCTCGACGGACCCAGTAAAACGGGGCGCTGATGTCCAGCTCTTGCACGCGGTTCCAGCCCAGAGACAACCACAATTCGGGACGCCCGTAGCCGTCGTCCTCGACAAATTGGCGGAACTCGCCGTTGGTCACCAGCCGATTGGCAATGCGGAATGGTTCGAGAAACACGCGATGGCGAGGCCCTTCGTTGTCGTAGGCGAAGCCGCGGCCACGGTGACCGATCTCGTACACGCCTTCTGGGACGGCATGCCAGATTAGCGGAACTGCTTTGGCCGGAGCGACCGGTTCCGTCCCGTGATACGCAGGCAATAGCGGATTGCACGAAAAGATGTGCTTGATGTCGGTCAGCATCAACTCCTGGTGCTGCTGCTCGTGGTGCACGCCGATTTCGACGACATCCAGAAGTCGGTTTTCCCTCCGGTTTGCCGCCTGATGAAACAGCCGCTCCATGCGTCCGTCGACGGCGCGCCGGTACTCAAAAACTTCGGCCACTGTGGGCCGCGACAGCAAACCTCGCTGCGGTCTTGGAAACGGAGTGCCGACCGTATTGTAGTACGAATTGAACAGATGCTCGTACGCGGCGTCGTAGGTCACGTATCCCGGCTGGAAAGCGGACAACACAAAGCGTTCGAAAAACCAGGTTGTGTGCGCCAGGTGCCACCGAGTGGGACTGACGTCCGGCATCGATTGGACGACGCAATCCTCGGCACAGAGAGGTTCGCAAAACTGCTCGGTCAGCCGACGGGTTTCCCGATATCGGCGGAAAAGGGCATCGGCCCGACCGCTTCGCGTGCGGGGCGGCCCCTGGGTGCGGGTGGCTGCCATGGATGGGCCTGATCGTCGGAAATGGTCGTCGGGACGCACGCAACCGCGGGACATCGGCCCAGCACCTCTTACCCCGCAGCCTGCAGAAACTCGCCGCCAATCCAGCGAATCCGGGTGGACTCGGATCCTGTGTGCGAGCCGCAGGGGGCATGGCGCTCACAGAACGGCGAAAGGCATGCCGTGGCGAAGCAGGTTCCCCGTTTGCCGATCACCCTGGTTTTTCTAAAAAATAGGGGGAAACACTCCGCAGGTCAACCCGCGCCCCGAGGTCGTATGGCGGGCTTTGACGATTACACAATCTAGTGCGTCGCTTCCAATACGGCCGCCACGTTGGGGGCGTGCGTGAGAATGAAGTTGCACAGGCCAACCAGCCGCGCGCGGTTGGCTACGCCGACGGATCGGAGGGAGGCGAGCGGCGGATTTGGCTGCTGACGAAGCGCGCGACAAATGCGTCCGCCGGGTTGCGCACAAGCTGCTCGAAGGTGCCCTGCTGTACGATGCGTCCCTCCCGGAGCACGGCGATCGTGTCGGCCAGAAATCCGGCTTCGTCTATGTCGTGCGTGACGAGCACCACGGTCTTATGGAGCGTGCGGAAGATTTCACGCAGCTCCCTTTGCAGCTCATACCGGATCACCGGATCAAGTGCTCCCATGGGCTCGTCCAACAGCAATACGCCGGGGTCCAGAAACAATGCGCGGATCAATGCCGCTCGCTGCCGCTGGCCGCCGGAGATCTGGGAAGGGTAGCGGTCCAAGATTTCCTCGGGGAGCCGTGTCAGTTGCGCTAGTTCGGCACATCGCTCGGCGCAATGTTTTTCAGTCCGGCCCAGGTGGCGGGCCAGCAGCGTGGCATTTCCCCGCACGGTCAGATGGGGAAACAGCCCGCCTTCCTGTATCATGTACCCCATCCGGTGCCGGAGGTGGCGGACGTTGCGCGCCGTGAGGGACTCGTCGTCGAAAAAAACATCGCCCTCGTCCGCCCTGACCAGGCCTACCAGGACGCGCAGGATCGTTGACTTGCCGCTGCCGCTAGGACCGATCAAGGCCGTGGTCTTTGCCGCGGGGAAATTCAAACTTGTCGGATGCAGCGCGTGTGATTTTCCGTAGCGTTTGCAGACATTGTTCAGCCGAAGATGCACAACGATGGTCCCGTTTAACGGCGAAAGACCCGCATTACCACGCAATCACGGAGAGACCCCATCATGCCCAGGATCCATCATATGGTGCTGCTTCAATTCAAAGCCCAGACCAGCCCGCAGGCCATCGGCAGCATTATGACCGAACTGGCGGAATTGCGCAACGTCGTTGACGGCATCGACCATTTTGCCGGTGGACCTTACGCCAGCGAGGAAGGACTCCACGCCGGCTTCACTCACGGATTTCTGATGACATTTCGCGACGCCGGTGCGCGCGACGCCTATCTGCCTCATCCGGAACACGAGCGGGTAAAGCAGCTGATTCTGCCTCACGTCGATAACGTGATCGCCTTTGATATTGAAGACTCCTCCTGACGCACACCGGCAGTCGCCTCTCGCGCCTAAGGGGGCGGCTCGTCTGAATGGGCGCATCGCCGGTCAAGTGGCGTCCTCGCCGTTTTGCGCTTTTCCCGCCTGCCGGGCACGGGACGCAGCAGAGCCCGCCCCGCTCGCGCCTCGTCCCTGCGGTTTCCGTGCACAACCGTCGCTACTCTTCGCGTTCTCTTTACGCAACCTATTGAGCTCTGCATTGTCATTGGCGATAGGCGACCAACGGGAGCCGGTCATTACAGGATCCAACCGGGTGTCTCATCGCCTCTTTGAATTACCGACTTCATTAAATGTTGTTTGGCGGCCACGAAACCAATCACAGGCCGCCTTCTCGTGTCGCGAGTACCACACAAGGTCGCCACCGGGAAGCCCGAACCGGCCCGGTGCGACGTGCAGAGATAAAAGCGCTGCCAGCAAGCGCTTGCCGAAACCTGTTCACCGGATGGCAGTATGGCAAAACCAACGCCGCGCAGAATAGCGCGCAGAATAGGATGCAAACTCGGTTTATTTCCAAGAAAGATGTCCCTTACGCGAATAGAATCCGCCTCTTTGTGGTTGGCGTGACGAACAATCTGGCGGCAGGAGTTCACGTCTTTCCGGTATCTTGTTTCCGGTGGAGTGGATTCAGGTCCTGAGGTCCGTTGCCAGCAGTCCCTCGTCCTGTTGTGCAACGCCCAACCTGGGAGTTACTATGAAAAAACAGCAAATTGCGTTGACTATTGTTTTGCAGAGATTATAACTTGGCTGGGATTTGCCACCAGGAGGAGCATCATGCAGCGCACCAAGGGCTTTGGTTGGTTCCGTTACAAGCAGTTAACTCATGCTCCTCCTCAACGGCGCGCGGAACGACTCCGGCTGCGTCGTACAGGCGGGCTCCGCGTCGAATCGCTTGAAGCGCGGACGTTGCTCGCCGCCAATAATCTTACGGCACCGCTTGATGCGGAGGAGCCTCTTGGCGGTCTCATCTACTCGTCCGACGAGACGGGTGTCATTTCCGTGGCGGACGAAGTGGACTCGTTTGCCATCGATCTCGACGCGGGTCAAACGATCACGCTCATTGTCGACCCGAGCAATTCTTTGCAGCCGTCCATTGAGTTGCTCGACCCGGGCAGCGTCAGCATTGGTGCGGCGACAGCCGGCCTGCCTGGTGAAGACATACTCATGCAAACCGTCAGCGCCTCGGTAGGCGGGTCGTACATCATTAATGTTTCCGGGGCCAACGCATCGACGGGAAGCTACGAGGCGACGCTCCGTTTGAACGCGGCGGCAGAGCGCGAAACAATTGACGGCACGGATAACAACGCGCGGGAAACAGCGCAGGATATCGATCCCGCGTTTATACCGCTGGGCTTCGATTCCGCGCAGCGAGGGGCGGTGGTCGGTTCGTTCGAGCCGCCCAATGCCGTCAATCTGGGGACGGGCGTCAACACGTTTTCCCAGGAACGAAATCCAGACGTGTCGGCCAACGGTCTGACCCTTGTCTTCAATTCGGACCGGCCGGGGGGCGAGGGTAGCCAGGACCTTTATATGGCGACGCGCGACTCGAGGGCCGAACCATTTACCAACGTGGTGGGCCTCGGGCCGGGCGTCAATACGCCGGACAACGAGTCTGCGCCCACGCTGTCGGCCGACGGCCTGACGCTGCTATTTGCATCGAACCGCCCCGGTGGTCAGGGCGGCAACGACCTTTATGCCGCCTCGCGCGCCACCACCGACGAATTGTTTGGGAACGTGATCAACCTCGGATTGCCTCTCAATACATTGTTCAACGACAGCCATCCGACACTGTCGGCCGACGGCCTGACGCTGCTGTTTAATTCCACGCGGGCCGGCGGTTTTGGATCGAGCGACATCTACATGGCCACCCGGCCGGACACGGCGTCCCCGTTCGGAACCCCCGTGAACCTCGGGCCGACCGTCAACTCCTCCAGCCAAGAGTCGGGCCCGTCACTCTCGGAAGACCAGCTCGCGCTCTACTTTCATTCGAACCGTCCGGGGGCCGTAGGAGGATCCGATGTATTTGTCGCGACGCGCGACAGCACGGGTGGTTTTTTCGATGGCGTTGTGGCTCTGGGTTCCACGCTGAATACGCCGTTCAACGATCAGGCGCCGGCAATCAGCGCGGACGGTGAAGATCTGTACTTTGAATCGGATCGCCTTGGCGGCGCCGGAAGCCGGGATCTGTACCGCACGGCGCTTCCCGGAGCGGACTGGTATGCGTTCACGCTGGGCGAGGGCGAAACGGCGACCGTGCTGTTGTCCGCCACCGTCGACACCGGCACACGAACACTCGAGTTTCAGCAGAATGAGGCCGGCTACTCCGGCACGGTCGATACGCAGCTTTCCCAGTTCGATCCCGATGCAAATTTCGCCACCGCGCCCTCCTTCTCCGTGGACAGTGACGAACCGAGCGGCAGCGGACTCGATACCCAGGTCTTGATCCGGTTCGAAGATCTGTTCGGAGATGGATTGGGGCAGCTGGGTCCATCGACGGGGATTGTTTCAGCGCACTTGGAACTGCAGGTCACCAACCCGGGCTCGAGCCTGCAATTGTTCCAGATGATCCAGCCCTGGCAGGACACGGATACCTGGAACAGCTTCGGCGGCAACGGTGTCCAGCCGGACGGCGTGGAGGCCGCGGTCTTTCCCGAAGCGTTTATTTCATCGCCGACCACTGGCCCGTTATCCATCGACGTGACGAATAGCGTCCAGGCGTGGCAGCAGGATCCGGCTCAGAACGGCGGGTGGGTCTTATTGCCGACCGGCAATAACGGCGTCGACTTTTCGTCCTCGGAAGGATTTACGCCCCCCAAGCTCGTCGTGGAGGTCGTGGCCGATCGGTCGCCGCTCACCCTGCTGGACGACGCGGGGAACCTGTTGGCGGCGGGCGAACAAGCGACCGGCGATGTGGGACAGATCATCCGCGACTTCGTGGCTCCGGCGTCCGGTACCTATTTCGCCCGCATCGACGGCCTTGCCGGAGGTGACTACACGCTTGTGGCCACGCGCAACGCGACCTTTGATAACGAACCCGCGCAGGACGTCCCGCTGCCGGGAACTGCCGATCAGGACATCACGCTTACCGGGACCGTTGAAGGCCATGTGGGCAGTGGCTTCAATTTCCGTGACGTCTATCGGTTCGAAGTCGTCGCGGGCGACCAGTTGGCGATCGAAACCGTCCGGCCCGCCGACGGACCAGGTGAGTTTCGCAACCTATTGGATTTGAGCGTCGAGTTGTACAACAGCGACGGATTGCTCGTGGCAAACGACCCCGACGGGTCGCTCGTGCACTCCGCGGCGCTCACTGGTTCGTATGCGGTGCACGTCGTTCCAGAGAACCTGACATCCGGGGAATACGTGCTGAATGTGTCCGGGCACACAGGACAGCTTCCCTCATTTGAAGTGGTCTCGAGCGAGCCCGCCGACGGAGATTTGTTGAATGGTTCCCAGTCGCGCATCGTCGTTCAGTTCTCCGATGCCCTGCTCCTGTCGAGCGTCGACGCCTCGGATTTGACAGTCAACGGAACACCGGCCACGTCCGTGCAGGTGTTGGGAAACCGCACGCTGTCCTTCGAACTGCCCCCTCTGCTGGAGGGTGTCAATGACGTGTCCGTGGCGGCCGGCGCGATAGTCGATCTGCAGCAGCAGCCGCTTGCACCCTTCAACGCCCAGTTGGCGTTCGATTCCGTCGCGCCGCGCGTCCGTTCCACGTCGGTCCAGCAAGGAGATACCTTGCCGGCTGGAGTGCCGATGGTGTTGAGCGTCCAATTTGACGAGACGCTGAACATCGGGACGATCGACGCGTCGGACATTGTGCTGGAAGGTTTGGTGACCGGCGGGCATGTGCCGCTCGCCGTGAGCTACGAACCGGCGACATCGGTTCTGACGGCGGAGTTCGGTCCACTCGCGGAGGACCTGTACAGCGTGACGCTGGTTAGCGGCGAAACGGGATTCCAGGATCTGGCTGGCAACGCGCTGGATGGTGAACCGCTGGCGTTTCCGTTGCCGCCGAACGTATCCGGAGACGGGATCGCGGGCGGGGACTTCGTCGTGGAGTTCAACACGGACGTCGTGATTGCACCTTATCCCACCCCCACGCAGGCCAAGGCGCCCGACGGTTCGCTGATCTACGATCCCGCGGTGGACGGCGTGATTTCTTTGCCCGGTGACCATGACACCTACCAGATCCAGCTCGACGCGGGCCAGACGCTGACGGTGCTCGTCGAGCCCGGCGAAACGCTGCGGCCCGCCGTCGACATTACGGGGCCGGGCGGCGGGATCCTCGGCTCCGCCAGCGCAGCGGCGGCAGGAGACCCCGTAGTCGTGCAGACGCTGGCTGCCGGCGTTGCCGGCCAGTACCAGATCACCACGCGCGGCGGGGGGGGCACCACGGGAGCCTATTCGCTGCAGCTTGTGCTCAACGCGGCCCTGGAATCCGAAGAGTTCGGTGGACCGGCCAACAACACACGCGCCGCCGCGCAGAACCTCAATTCCAGTTTTCTCAATCTCGGCGCGGGTCAGGCCCAGCGCGGTGCGGTTCTCGGCGCACTACCTTCCGCCACCAGCACACCCCTGCCGGCGGAAGGGGATTGGTATCGATTCTCGCTCGACGACGGCGAATCCGCGTCCCTGGTCCTGACGGAACTTGGCGAGGGCCCGCTGGGTCTGGAACTCTACAATGCCGCTGACGAGCTGCTGGCGACCGGCGAGCCGGGAAGGAATGTCACGCGGCGGATTGACGATTATGTCGACGACACCGCCGACGGTTTGGCACAGAACTATTTTGTCCAAGTGTTGGGAGGAAACACCGCGTACAGCCTGGTCGTTACGCGAAACGCCGCGTTCGACGCCGAACCGAATAACGGGCTGGATATGTCAGCGCAGGATATAACCTTAACCGGCGCCGCACTGGGAGCCTTGCGCGGAGTGGCGGTCGGCGAAAACCCTTCGATGGGACTTATCCAGGACGTGTCGCCCTGGGGCAGCCTCGCCAATCTCGACGTGGCCGCGGAGCTCGGTATCGACGTCACGGTCGTACCCTCGTTTTCGCTCGGCACGATCGACCTCGCGCAGTTTGACGTGCTGGTGTTGGCCGGAGATCAGAATTCCAGCACTTACAGTAATGTTGCCTCGAATATCGATACCATTGAGGCATTCGTGAGTGCCGGCGGGACGTGGCTGATCAACTATGCGGCGTCTTCGTTGTCATTGCCTTATACGTTCGACGTCTTACCCGATGCCGACGGTCTGACGTTCGTCGGCAGTGGCGGTACGGATATTGACGTGCTGGACCCGTCGAGTGGTCTCATCACGGGGCCGGGGGGAACGATTGACAATACCAACCTCGATGGCGGAAGCTTTTCAACCCACGGTTTTACCACCGGCATGCTGCCGCCGGGGACCAACGCCGTCCTGTCCACGGGCAACCCCGAGCAGATCGTTGCCATGGACTATCCCGTGGGGTCCGGACAGGTCGTCGTGCATACGGTTCCCGTGGAGTTTTACGACGGCGGTCCCCACCCGTTGGGAGCCGTGTTCCATCACAATCTGTTCGCGTTTGCCGTTACTGCGAGCGACGCCGAGGATTTCTATCAGGTGGCGGCGCGCGCCGGGGATGTGTTGGCAATCGATGTGTCGACGCTGGCGGCCGGGCCCGGCGAATTCGTTAATGAAATGGACGTCGCATTAGAACTTTTTGATTCCGCAGGCGTGCTGGTCGCCACGAGCAGTTCAGGTCACGTCACGCATCCGGCGACGGCCGACGGCTCCTACGCCGTGCGCGTGTTCAGCGAGAATCAGACGGGAGGCGAATATGCGCTGCTGATTTCGGGACACACCGGACAACTGTCTCCGTTTGAAGTGGTTGCCAGCCATCCCGCTGACGGCACGAGCGGAGCCACGGCTCCAGCGGAAATCACGATTGAATTGTCCGACGCGGTGCTGCTGTCGAGTGTCGATGCGTCGGACCTGACCGTCAACGGTGTACCCGCTACGGCCGTTCAGGTCGTCACGCCCGACACCCTGCGCTACGCGTTGCCTCCGCTGGCCGAAAATGTCAACCAGGTCTCGATCGCATCTGGCGCGCTGGTCGATCTGCAGCATCAGCCCCTCGAAGCGTTCGACATCGAGTTGACACTCGACACAATTCCGCCCCGCGTGATCTTCACGTCGATCCAGCAATTGGAAACGGTTCCGGCTGGTGTTCCGCTGGCCGTCACTGTGGGTTTCGATGAAACGCTCGATGCCGCGCAATTGGGCGCGGACGACGTCACTCTGGCGGGGACAAACAGTGGAACTCACGCTCCAACCGGTTTCAACTATGATTCGACTTCATCCGTGCTGACGCTCGAGTACGAAGGCTTGCCCGAGGACAACTTCACGCTAACGCTGCTGAGCGGAGGCCGAATCGAAGACCTGGTTGGAAATGATCTGGACGGAGAGCCGCTGGCGTTTCCGATTCCGCCCAATGTTTCCGGCGACGGGATACCGGGCGGCGATTTTTCCATCGACTTCGCCACTGATTTTGTGGTTGCCCCGCTGCCCGTGCCGCTGGAGGCCAAACCACCTGCCGGATCACTGGTATACGATCCGCCGATCGAAGGCGCGATCGGTGTGGCCGGCGACGTCGACCGGTTCACGGTCGACGTCGACGCCGATCAGAGCATGGCAGTCGTTGTCACATCGACGGGTGGTTTGCAGGCCACCGTCCGATTGCTCGATCCGTCCGCCGCGGAACTCGCCTCGGCGACCGCGCCGGCCGCCGGTGCGGATGCGTTTATCCAATCGCTACCCGCCACCAGTGCGGGAACGTATATCGTGGAAGTCAGCGGCGCGGCCGGAACCACCGGCGCGTACCACCTGTCGTTCATCTTGAATGCCGTCGTGGAAGAAGAAGCGTACGGAGGGCCGGCGAACGACAATGCGGAGTCTGCTCAGGACCTCGATCCTTCGTTCACTCCACTGGGCGTCGGTACCGCGCAGCGGGGAGCCGTGGTTGGTTCGTTCGAGCCCCCCAGTTCCGTCAACCTGGGGTCGGACGTCAATACGTTCTCCCAGGAAAGAAATCCCGTCCTGTCGGCCGACGGCCTGACGCTCGTTTTCAATTCGGACCGTCCGGGAGGCGAGGGCAGTCAGGATCTTTATTTGGCAACGCGCGGTTCAAAGTCCGAACCGTTTGGCAACGTGGTGGGTCTCGGGCCGGGCGTCAATACGCCGCACAACGAGTCGGCACCGGCGCTGTCGCAGGACGGCCTGACGTTGCTGTTTGCATCCAACCGACCCGGCGGTGCGGGCGGCAACGACCTGTACGCCGCCACGCGCGCCACGACCGACGATCCGTTTGGCAACGTGATCAATCTGGGGGTGCTGCTGAATACGGTGGCCAACGACAGCCACCCGACGCTGTCGGCCGACGGTCTGACGCTGGTGTTCTCCTCCACGCGGGAAGGCGGTCTGGGGTCCAGCGACATTTACATGGCCACGCGTCCGGACACGGCGTCTCAGTTCGGTGCTCCCGTGAACCTCGGTCCCGGCGTCAACACTTCCAGTCAGGAGGCGGGCCCGTCACTGTCGGACGATGCGCTCGGGCTCTACTTCCATTCGAACCGTCCCGGCGTGTCCGGCGGTACCGACGTGTTTGTCGCCACCCGTGACAGTACCGGTGATGTCTTTGCCAATGTCGTCGCACTCGGCGCGTCGGTGAATACTCCGTTTAACGATCAGGCACCGGCGATCGGCGCGGACGGCGAGGATCTTTACTTCGAGTCGGATCGTATTGGCGGTGCCGGTACGCGCGATCTGTATCGCACGTCCCTTCAAGGCGCCGACTGGTATTCGTTTACGCTGAACGATGGCGAATCGGCGACCGTGCTGCTGTCCGGCACTGTCGAGAACGGTACGAAACTCATCGAGTTCCAGCAGCACGCAGCGGGCTACTCGGGCACGGTCGATACGCAGCTTTCCCAGGCCGATCCCGACCTAAGTTTTGCCAACGCACCGTCGTTGACTGTCGACAGCGATGATCCGGGCGGAACCGGACTGGACACGCAGGTTCTGATCCGGTTCGAGGATCTATTCGGGGATGGATTCGGCCGGTTGGGGACATCGACCGAGATCGTTTCAGCACATTTGGAGTTGCAGATCACCAATGAGGGCTCAAGCCTGCAATTGTTCCAGATGCTCCAGCCGTGGCAGGACACCGATACCTGGAACAGTTTCGGGGGCAACGGTGTCCAGCCGGACGGCGTGGAAGCCGCAGTGTTTCCCGAAGCGTTCATCCCGACGCCCTCCTCCGGGCCGTTGTCGATCGATGTCACCAACAGCATCCTGGCGTGGCAGCAGGATCCGGGGCAGAACCTGGGCTGGGTACTACTGCCAACCGGCACGAACGGCGTTGACTTCCCGTCATCCGAAGGATTCAACCCGCCGAAGCTTGTTGTGGAAGTCATTTCCGATCAATCACCGCTCGCTTTGCTGGATGACGCCGGCAACCTGTTTGCTCAGGGAGTGGCCGGTGCGTCGAATCTCGATCAGGTCATCAACAACTTTGCGGATACGACCACGGACGCCTTGCCGGAAACGTACTTCGTACGAATCTCTGGTGGGGACTCGCGTTACAACCTGGTGCTGACCAGGAATGCCGACTTCGACACCGAAAACAACGAGGGCCCGGGGGAACATTCGCAGGATATCACTTCGGTGGGAATCGCACTGGGCTCGGTGGCCGACGACATTGACGGCGGGCCGGTGGACAACGGGGACTCGTACCTCGTGCAGGTTCATCAGGACGACGTCCTGACCGTCCAGACATCGACGCCGGGCGACGGGCCCTTCGAACCGCAGTCGAACCTGGATCCCGTCATCGAGTTATACGATCCGGCCGGCAACCTCGTGGCCGCGGACGACAACAGCGGACCGGACGGCCGGAATGCGTCGCTGACGCATCTGGCTGCAACGTCAGGAGGTTATCAGGTCGTGGTCCGCGGCGCCGCCGGGACCGGCGGCGAGTACGTCGTGCGTGTGGGTGGATACAGCGGGCAGCCCGGCCCGTTTGAAGTCGTGGCGATCAGCATCCCGGATGGGGCCGCGATCGGGACGAGCCCCGCGAGCCTGACATTCGATTTCAGCGATGCCGTGCGGCTCGATACGCTGCAGGCATCGGACGTGCTGATTAACGGCGTTGCTGCCGAGACCTTCTCCGTCATCGACGGCGACACTATCCAGTTCGCGTTACCACCGCTCAGCGACGGCGTTTACAACGTATCGCTGGCCGCCGGAGCGGCACACAACGTCCAAGGAATTCCGGTGGAACTGTTCGTCAGCCAGTTCACCGTCGACACGACGGCCCCGCGCGTTACATTCAGCTCGCTCCAGGAGGGCGACGTGTCCACCGGCGATGGACTGACGTTCGTGGCGGTGTTCGACGAAGCGCTCGATGCTGACGCACTGGACGTCGGCGATGTGGTGCTGGTGGGCGAGAATAGCGGCGCGCACATGCCCGCCACGCTGGCCTACGATCCGTTGACATTGCGGCTGACCGTGCACTACGACGCTCTGCCGGAAGACCGCTACACGCTGACGCTGAAAAGCGGCGATAATGCGTTGCAGGATACAGTGGGCAACGACCTGGACGGCGAGCCTCTGATCTTTCCCGTCCCGCCCAACGTATCCGGCGATGGCGTGGCGGGCGGTGATTTCGTTGTCGGCTTTTACGTTGACTATGCGTCCAGCAGTCCGCAAAGTTTCTTACGCCTTAATCCACTCGGTTCCCTGATTTTCCAAAGTGCCGGCAATACGGGCGTTCTGCATACCGCGGGCGACGCGGACGATTTCCAGTTCTTTGTCGAAGGCGGGCAGACGATTTCGGCGATCGTGACGCCGGACGATCCATTGGCCACTCTCGAACTCGCTCTGTTGACGACCGGCGCGGTGGCCGTGGCACCGGCGCCGGGAGCCCCCGCCGTGTTGTCTTCGACTTCCATCGGTGTGGACGGCGCGTACCGGATCCGCGTCACCGGTGACACGCCTACCACTTATTCGCTCGACATCTTCCGGAACACGGCGCTCGAAGCAGAACTCGGAGAAACAGGCGGTCCGCTGCCCATCGACGGTTCCTTCGTCGGACTGGGCTCGGGGCGCTTCGGCGTGATCGGGACGAGCACGCCGCAGGAGCTTCTGATTGAGTCACTAGTCTACGGCGTCCAGCCGACGACGGGCATGATCGTCAAAATGGATCCCGCCACGGGGATTATCGTCGACCGGTTTCTGGCACCCGGCGGACTTCAACCGGGCCACGAGCATATCGGTCTTTCCCTGGCCGAGAGCGGGGACTCGCTGATCTACGTGAATTCGGATGTGGACCCCTCGGTGGTGTGGCGCCTTGATCCGGCAACCGGAGCCGTTCTGTCGATTGAAACCAAAGGGCCTCAGATTACGGACGGGTTGGGTTTTGAAAGCGGTCTGGCCGGTAATCAGTATCTGTTCATTTCGCATTCGAACCAGGACCTTCGCCGGCAGGAAGGATTCTCCGGAGCGGAGGTCAACGCGTGGGCCACGGGCGAGCCCGTCGGTGGTCTCGGCGGCGACGACGCCGGGCGGCAGTTCGGCTTCTTCATCGACGGGTTTATTCACGAATACGATCCACTGGTCGATACCAACAGCTTTATCAGCAGCCTGCCCGCACCTGCGGCGGATATTGAAGGACTGGCGTACGACGGCGTCAATCTGTATGCATCGACGGCTGCGGGATCACTCTTCGCGCTGGACCCTGATACGGGTGCGGTGAGGTCCGAGCAGGTAGTGCCGGGCGGCGCGTTGTACGGTTTGGGCGCCGGCAGCAACCTGGCACGGTCGCAACGAGGCGCTTACTTCCGGTCCGTAGTCGGGCCTCCCTGGAATAGCTCGGCGAACGAATCGGCGATGGACGTTGCCTACGGACCGGGTGGGTGGGACGACCTGCGTTATGAAACCGTTGTGCCCGGCGAGGTTTTTACGAATGAATACTCGTTGGTCTTCCTGGAGGGCAGCGATCACAACGCGGACGAACTGGAGCAGTTCCTGGTTGCAAATATCCTCTTGGTCGAAGAGTTCGTCGCGGACGGAGGTGTGGTGTTCATCAACGCGGCGCCTAACGAGGGCAATGGGATGTCGTTTGGCTTCGACGGCATCACGCTCAACTACCCCGAGAGCAGCTCGGATGCCTTGGCGGCGGACCCCGCACACCCCATCTTCAGCGGGCCTTCGGTCCCCGTGACGACCAGTTACACCGGCAATAGCTTCGGGCATGCAACCGTCGTGGACAACTCGGGATCGGACCTGCAGCCCACGCTGGTGAACAGCTTTGGCGGAATCGTTTTGGGCGAGCTTTCGTGGGGTGCCGGAGCCGCCCTGTTCGGCGGGATGACCACATCCAACTTCCACTCGCCTCAGCCCGAAGCCGATAATCTCCGCGCGAATATTCTCTCGTACGGCGACAGTCTGGCGGGATCCGGCAATATCGATGTTCCGGATACGGATACCTATACGCTGGACTTGTCGGGCCGCGTTGGACACTCCATCGACATCGTGTTGGACGGACAGGGCACGGCGGACTTCTCGAATGCACTAATGCAACTGACGGGCGCCGACGGCACGACCGTACTGGCGACCGCCGTGCCGGACCCGCTTGGCGCCGGCGCCGCAAATTACGATCTCGGCATTCTTGGATTTGAAGTGCCCGCGGACGGCATTTACACGCTGCAACTGCGTGCGGCCGACAAGGGCGTTTACGGAATCCTGGTGACCGATTCCCTGGTGTTTGATACCGAGCCCAACGACGCGCAGAACAATGCGTTGAGGCACCTGACCGAACCGGGCACGGCGCTCGGTTTTCTGGGAGACGAAGTGTCCCAGGGTCTGCTGTACGGCAGTGACCGGAACGGCCAGTTGTTCACGATCGACGTGGAGACGGGCGTGGGTGAACTGGTCGGGTTCTTGCCGGCACCGTCGACGGAGGTCGAATACGATCCGTTGACCGGGCGCGCTTTTTCGCAACTTCCCGACGGAGCGTTCGCGGGTGTGGAGTTCGACATCGCGACAGGCGCGGGCATTGGGCCCATTGTGCCAAACGGCTTTGCATTCAATGGCATGGAGTGGGTCGACGACGTGTTGTATGGTACGGCCATACAGGGGCCTGGAGGACTGTCGCAACTGCGTATCCTCGACCCGTTCGCGGGCACCAGTTCACCGATCGGACCTACGGGCGTCGGTCCGATTTCGGGTCTGGCCTATGCGCCCCGGACGGACAGGCTGTACGGCATCGCGGGCGGACCGGGACCAGCCACGCTGTACACGATCGATCGTGCAACGGGGCAGGCCAGTCCGGTCGGATCCACTGGAATTCAGGCGGGCAGCCTGGAACTGGGACCTGACGGCAACCTGTACGCGGGCGGAACGGGATCCCAGTTGGGCGATCTGTACCGCATCGATCCGGTGACGGGCGCTGGAACCTTCGTCGGCCCGACAGGATTCGGTCCGGTAACCGGTCTGTTGCTGGGGCCGGCGTTGGCGGCGGATGACATGCTGCGACTGCCGCGCACAAGCCTTCCCATACCCGAAGCAAAGACCACCGACATTCTCTCCCGTTCCGCGCTGACGGCCTTCGTTCCAAGAAATGTCAGCATCCGGGATATCGCCCAACAGCTCGAGCCGGTCGAGGCGGTGCAGCGGCGTTCGCCGGCCGCGGGAGCCCTGGCCGACGCGCTGCCAGTCCAGGAAGCGGAACCCAACGACACGTTGGCCACGGCCCAGCCGGTGGCGCTCGGCTTCGGCGCGGGCGAATTCGATGCCATCGACGTGAACGGCGACCTGGCGGTCGGTCAGCCACCGAGTATCATCGTCACGGCCGAAGAGAACGGCGCGATCCCCTTTGCCACCGAGACGGGTCTGACCGAAGGGGCCAGCGTGATCGCTTCATCGGTCATCGGTGACGGAGCCTTCGCGTTCTCCAGCGGCGACTACGATTGGT
>Ga0315534_1001312_pt1 | contig 17102 bp, 21 predicted proteins | sample SalMarSW160240MG_FD_203094 | JGI IMG/M metagenome (GOLD analysis project Ga0315534, IMG submission 203094) | Salt marsh sediment microbial communities from the Plum Island Ecosystem LTER, Massachusetts, United States - Salt Marsh Sediment SW1602-40 ... | reverse complement strand
CAAATGTCTAAATTAATTTATGCTATAATTCATTAGATATATAATTAATTAAAAATGAAAAATTTAAGTAGAGGCAAGCGCATATATCGTACAAATTTTTCTTATTTTTTTATAATTGTAATAAAATTACTTTATTAAATATATTTTCTAAACCTAATATTCAATATTTGTTATTATTAATTATAAACTTAAGAATTGTATTTTAGTGAAGTTTTTGATTAAATTTAAACATTAATTATAGATTGGAGAATATTCTAATTCACGATAGAATTTAAGAATATCCAATTTGCTTCATTAACGATAAGTAATCTTCCGCTACATCATATGCTAGCATTTGGAGTTTCATTACTTCTAGCGGAGAGTTATTAATAGACATTTTTTTCATGAATTGAATATATTTTTTTTCGTCTTCGGATTTGAATGTATTTTCAGAGAATCTCTTTAGACATTCATGAATACCCAGACAGAATAGCAAGACATTTCCCTCCCACTTAGATACAAAAGTAGAATACCCTAGATCATCAGCAATCTGTTTTAATTCAAAACATCTGTTCTCCAATAATAATGTGTAGGCATTCTCATTTACAGTTTTATTGGTTAGACTTGCGTTGTTTGTGCCCATAATTATTATTGTGTATCATCTTTAAAATCTTTTTCGGCGCCGAAAAAGATTACATGTTTATTAAAAAGATTAAGTATTTGATATTATATAACCATTAAAATATTACCAGACATCATATTAGCTAGCCTTTATGCTTTTCTATACGAGTAAGGTTGGGAAAATCCTATAATTATACTAAAATTAGTTTTAGTATCAGGAAAATTTTCTGAAATTTTGCTATTGATGTTATAATGCAAATATCAAATAAATAGAAGATTAACCAAATGTTATTTTATAGAATTTCATATCTTTCAAAATTAATCCTACGTAAATAAAATATGTATAATCCAAATTGATAGAAAATATGGATGATATATCGGGATTAACAAAAGTGCCATCAATTAATTTTAAGTGTCAATAGTAGATTCAGTATTATTTTCTGCTCTATAGAAAATAAATATCAGCTACAATTGATCCTTATATAACAATCTTCAATTACTGCACATGGCTTTTATGAGCAAGTGTACCAACCAATACAGAGATACTTATTATAGTAACTACAAAGAACACATTAGCTGCGAGTATTACTTCCGCAGCAACCAAAGCTACCAATATTGCGTAAACTATTACAATAAAACCAATTAGCAAAAATAACCCTAACATTATAAATTTAATATTGTACGATAATTTTTCTATAGATCGTTCGAAATTATGTATATTTCCATTTAAAGTTTTATCTTGAAGACTGACAGATGGAATTTCTGGATTGATATTTTCATCCTGTTCTTCATTGTAGTGGCCAGATTTAGAAGTATAATTTGAAGAAATATGATCTTTCACTAATAGTATTTATGCAAAATAGTATTAATAGATGGTACATTGTATGATGGAGTTTTGTATGTTATATTTTAAGGATACAAAATTAATGTCTTTTAACACTATTATAATAGAATTATTTTCAAAAATATGTTAAAAGTAATTTAGTTATAATTTACTTATCTATTGTTTACAACGGCTTCCCGTGAAATTAACATAAAAACCTTGTCAGCCACATTTTCAGGACTTAATGGTTTAAGTGTGAATTCATCTGCTCCATAATCCAAAATTCTGGTTTTTTGAGATTCTTCATCTGCTAAAACTAAAATTTTAGAATTAGGATTAATCCTTTTGAGATTAACTATCAGCATGGTACCTCTGTCATGTGCAATATTACCACTTACCAATATAACATCAACTTTTCCTTCTAATTCCTTCATTTTAGCTATTGAATCCTCTGCAATAGTAAATTTATATGCATCTATACCTTTCAGCCAAAGAACACCTGCTAAGAGATTATTTGCATCCTCATTATCTTGTATTAGAAATACTCTTGGCTTTGCAATGCTCATCTCTTCAATCGATTGTATGTACAAAGTTGGTTAAATTTTTTCTGTTTTTTATACTGTGATTTAAATTAGCTGCTAGCACTATTTTTACTAGATAATATGAGAAGATTTATGAAAACTGAATTTACAATATTTTTAACGATCTTGCAATAATTATTTAGTATAATCCAAATTGAAGATCTGAATAGAATAAGTTATGAAATGATCGAGCTCAAACTTCCAAAATCTAGAATTTAATATTAAAAAAAATATTCTAGAATTGATAAAAGTAAATATATTAGATAAATCTTGTTGACATTGGAATTAAACCATAGATCTAGTAAATAATAACAAGAATTTTACTTATTTTGTAAAAGAGGTATCTTCTATAATAACATCAATAATATAAAAATTTTAATTTTTATAATTAGTTTTGTAATATTTTTGTCTACAGTTAAAATATGTTACATATCCTTTGTTTATCGATTATCTTAAGTGCTCATGTTGATTATCACTCAAGTGTCAAGTTAAATAATCAGATAAAAATTGGCGGTTGATAACTATTTTGTAGTTATTATCGCAACTCAAAAATTATTAGGATTGTGTTGATTTAGCTATGAATTCAGTTAGATTAAGTTGCTCGTGAGTCAATTTTTTATTACATATCAGTTTGATTTGATGAAATATTCCCGATAGTTGAAGCTGTAGAGTTTACCAAACTTTCAGTAACATTTCCGATAGATTCAATGAATGAAAAATTAGCCAAAATATTACCACTTGTCAAATTTTCTATCTCTCCTATACTTCCCATTGCTTGTTCATCAATAGATGTATTTTGTGCAAAGCCCAATGCAATACTAGGCAACATCATAGTTGCTATTCCTACTAGCATCATTAATGCCATTCCATGTTTCATGTTAAATACCTTATTTTAATTGTATATTATCTTTTATATTTACAAATTTTGTTCATTTTGTGAGTTTTAGGGCATCAAACTCTAGATCTGTCTAGTATTACTAGATATAGTACATCAAATCAGATTCCTACCATTAATAATCCTAGCTTTTTTAGATTTTTAGAATTGGATAGTGAATTGCTCGAAATAATACAATAATATGCTATGTTTTTATATCATCGAATATTTGTTATCTAAACTGTAGATTTCATCTAGATTTATACAATTTTTGGAAATACAATACTAATTTTAATAAAATACATACCATTATATTTCATAATACCATATAGATATTGTAAAGAAATTAATTGCTCGAAACAAAAAGTATTCAAAGTTCTAGTGTAATCATTATAAATCCTAAATCACAAGGAGGAGCAACTGAAAATAACACAGTATTAAGTAAAATATTAAATGGATCATTTCATAAATCTAAGATTATTTTTACCAAAAAGCACGGAGATGCAACAAGACTCACTCGATATTATTTAAAAAGAGGATATAAAGAAGTGGTAGCCGTAGGAGGAGATGGAACGATAAATGAGGTGGCAAACGGTTTTTTTGAATATGATGAAAGATCAAATAATGTGAAAAGTATCAATCCTAAAGCGATATTTTCTTTTATTCCTTCTGGTACTAGAAATGTTTTTGCTAATTCATTGAATCTTCCTATGGATTTAGAAGAGTATATTAAAAAAAAAGACGAGTTAAAACCAAAGAAGATTGATGTTATCTCCGCACAATATACAATTCCAGGAACTAAGAAAATTAGCAAACCTAGATTATGTTTTAATGCAGTAGAAATTGGAGCAGGTGCAGAAATAATTGAAAGGTCAAAATTAGTTAGGAATAAAGTAAATAATAGACTTTTATCTACTATTACAGGAATTATATCTACTTTACCCGCGTACGAAAGTAACTTATGTGAAATTATTATTGATGACAAGATAACTATCAAACTGAACATTACTATGTGTATAATTTCTAACGGTAAATATCTTGGAGGGAGCTTTAAAGTTGCTCCACAAGCACAAATTGATGATGGTTTTTTAGATATTATTATTGTAAAGAATTCAGGGAGCTTTAAAATGCTTAAAGAACTTATAAGTATGAAAAGTGGAGTATATTATGAAAAAAGAAATATACTGTACTTAAGGGCCAAGAAAATTTATTTAGAATCAAAAGAAAGAGAGGTATCTTTATCATTAGATGGTGAACCGCTAGGTGTTCTTCCTGCATCATTCCAGGTTTTACAAAAAAAACTATTGATTAAATTCTAATATGCACTTTAATAGATATTAAAAGGTCGAAGATCTATATAGTAACATTCTTAACAATTTTGCTAATTGTTTATTTTTAATCATTCGTTCGAATAGTTACTTAAATTATTACGTATTCACAATAGATCTTATAAGATCTTGAACTTTTAGATTTTCTACCTTTTTAATCTCTTTGTCAAACCACAATTCAACCTGTTCAGGATCAGTTCTAATTTTATCTCTTATGGATTGGAGTTCTTTTTTACGATTGATTGATAACATAGATACAGGATATCCAAGATTTCTTTCTATTATTTTTTCTGCAATTTGATCTAACATTTAATTCACATTATATTATTCCGAAGAGAAACTTTAGTAACAAAACTATGATAATTATTGCTACCAAAATCCATATTAAATTCCACAACATACTGAATACTAATATACAACAAACTTTAATAACAGGATTATTTTTTATTTCATCCAATTTAAAAGAAAATATTCAACGTATTCGCAGTCAATTAACTTCAATTAGTTGCTTTATATTATCTTGGTATTAATTCAATACTATTTTATATTCTTAATTAATCTATGGAATTCATGAGTTCCATTTGAGAGATTTTCTAGAGCTTGAGTTCTGTTATCTGCTTTGAGAAGAATTTCACCTGGACCGAATTTACAAATACCAATTGTGATGGGAATATCCATATTAAAAATTTTACCGAAAAAAGTCAAAAGATTAGGATATGTCTTATTATTTTTATATATAAAAGAGGCATTTCCATTATTGAGTAAAACTTCATCTTCTACAGGAAATTCAAATTTTTCGGTTTTCAATGTATGGATAATAGTATTTTCGATTTCGAATGCTTTTTTTGGATCTTCTTTTGACAAGATTTCCAACTCTTGTACAGATTCTTCTAACTCATCGAAATTCATTTCACTTTTTCCTATTTTTATTTGTCATCAATTAGGATTATTAATCGTTTACCCTCTTCGAATTTAAAAAATTATAATAGTGATAAATAGTTTCTTCCTGTATTTTGGTCTGTATCGAACCGGGACGTATTTTTCTTATTTTTTTGATGCTTTCTTCCGGAGAAAGGTTATCTTTTTTTAGTAAATAGGCAGCCAAAAGCGTACCTGTCCTTCCCTTCCCTGCTGCACAATGAACTAAAACTTTTCTACCTGTTTTGATTTGATTTTCGATATAGATGACTGTTTTATGCAAGTCGTTAATGGTAGGAGAGTTGTAATCTTCTACGTATAAATGAAAATAATTAATTAAATTATCATTAACAATTGTTTTTAGTTTGGTGTTTTGTACTTCAAGATTTGTATTAAACCATTTGGATGGCAGGGGTATCTCTCGTAAGGTAATGATTGTACTAATTCCATTTTTGATTAACCATTCGAATTGTTTGAAATTAATAGGTAATCCACTACCTGCCAATTCGTCTTTTATAACCCAGCTAAAATTAGTTGGACTAACTGAAATTTTACTGCTTATCCATCTGTAAAGATCTCCGATAAATGTCATTTTTAGTGAATAAGTGGGTTTTTACCTCTTAATAATTTATGGAATAAATAATTACTCTGAAATTGAAATACCAAAATCTCGAAAATTGGTATAAATTATTTCTTCAAAAATATGAATTTAAAATGATAAAACAATAATCTTGTATTATAACAAATTGAAAAGGTGGAATACAGACAGTTTCAGTTATCATCACAAATAATTTGTACTTGTAAGCTAAAATGGTAGATATCTAAGATGGAATACTCGAGTTATATTTTCATTTCTTTTTGTAATAACAATCATAAGGCATAAAAATAATATCAATTTCATCTAATTAATAAGACTTTGGTTGGTTTATACAACAGTTTAAGTTTTACTTTGATTATTTATATTTTTGTCTTAGAAGGAATAATCTATATGAAATTTATATCATATATCTAAGAAACATATCATCAATTGCAAATTAATATAAATATTAATTCATAATAAAAAATTTGCTCGATTCTTTAAAATTAAGAAAATCTATGCATATTTGATGAGTCGAATAAATGAAATTACGCAGAATATGAAGGATATTATTTAATTTTTGGTCAACGAAAACTGATTGTAGGCGTATTTAACTATATTCTATAATTAGATAATGTAGGTTTTGCCAAGAAAAAAATTTTACGGATCAATCAAGATCCTTTACTTCTTCTTTGACTTTTTCTTTATTATATTCAACCTCTAAATCTCTATCTGGATCTTCTATCTTTTTTCCAACTGCTTTGGCACCTGCCTTAATTTTATCTCCAGCATTTTCTAATTCATTCTTATGATTATTCATCATATAATGATATACTACATACTATATAACAGTCATATTTTGAGGATAAATCTTTTTAAAAATTATTGTCCATACAATTAAAAAAATCATCGCATTCTCATTGTATATCAATTAGCAAATATTTTCTGACCGAAATTAAATATTTTCAATGCCATCTTTATAATTTCGCGTAAGCACGCTTATGATAAATGGTATAATTAGTTAAATTATGTTTTAAATTAATTGTATGGTTTAAAATTTAAATTTGGAAAAAATTAGTATAAACCTGTGGGATCAGATACTCTAGGTAAGAAAATAATGATAATTGAGGATGAATATGATCTCTTACTGTTGTTTAAAGATTTTCTTACTAATAAGGGCTATGATGTAATTGTAACTGCTGTAACGGCAACAAACATTACAAGAGATTATCAATCTTTCAAACCTGATTTGACAATATTAGATTATAAATTGCCAGGGGGTAAAAATGGCCTTGAGGCTGCACAGGAAATCCTAAAATTAAACTCAAAAGCATTGATAATATTGATAACAGCTTATGAATATGTTAAAGACTATTTTTATGAGAAAGAAAAATTCCATAATAGGATAAAATTAGTAATGAAACCTATAAAACTAAGCACATTAGAAAAGTTTATCGCGTCTCTTCTTAAGAATAATTGATTTTTATTTGATTCTAGATAATAAAAAAAATTATTTGTTATTTTCACCTTGAAAAATATTTCCATTTTTGGAATTTTGTTTAACATCTTATGTCCGCTTATATAAGCTGGATATTGTCTTGTTTGAGTAGATAAATTGAAAATAATAGATGTTTTGCGTAATAAGCAACAAGGTAAAATTTTACATAATTTAATATGTTCCATTGTCAAAATTTACTTTAGATATAGAATAATTTTATTATTTTATATTTAGTTTTGTAATATTTTTATCCAGATCTAATTACGCAAAACATCTAATATTGAAAATAAAAGGAGATAGATCATGTAGTTAGTAATAGCAAATTAACTTGAGTTCTTTACAGCTAAAAACACAATAACTAGCCCAAGGAGTTACTTTAGAATTAGAATATAAATATAGGATAACTAATAAGTTCTACTGATTAAATTATCAACCCCATAGTAAAATTATTTTAGGGAGCATTTATAGAACCATAAATTAAGGAATTATGGGATTTACATTATTAAATTGATTTTACTTTCAAAGATATCATTTTTGTAATTATGCATCAATTTGAATCTTTACCGAAGATTCAGTTAGTTCAAATTTACTATCCAATCCTAAAGTACTTTGTAATGTTGATTTAAGGTAACCATTAAAAAAAATAGATCCCTTTTTTCCTAAACGATGCCTTATTACTATAATCTTAACATTATTTTGAGTTATTTCATCGTAGGTGCCCAACAAGCCATATCTACAAATAATCTTTTCGAAATATTCGAAAACTGTAGTATGTGATAATTCTTTTCTCCAGAACAGTATAGTATCCTTTGGTATGATACTTCCCAATGAAACTCCTATTTGGTAAATATCATTTTCATTTAATGATTCTAATAAAATTGTCAATATCTCTCTATTTATTACTACCATATCTATCTTTGAAAGAAATCTAATGAATTCTGAATACCTTTTGATTACAACATTTACAAGGGCGTTGACAGAAATGCCCATTTTCTCAGCTTCCTCATCTAAAATTTTAGAAAGATTATCATCAATCCTAAATGATCTAGTTACGGAATTCACTATTTTAAAGGTATAGTATCAGTAATAATTGTGTTATGTTGTATTTATTTGTGTTCCCAAGTAATAATTTGATTCGCCTTATACAAGATGTAAACCTAGTCTTTAATTAAGATTACAAGATTTTTTTGTCTATGGCACAACGATTAACTTACCTAGAAAAAGAAAATATACAACCGAATAAAGAGAATTGCTTCAATTGTCAGAATTCTAAACTAATTTTTGATGCTGGTGTAGGAGAAATGATATGTAACAATTGCGGAGTTGTAATAAATGAGCAATTAGATTATTCCATTACCGAACCAGCAAAAGTTATACAAAATTTAGAAACTAACATAAACAAATTTATGCCTTCATCTCTGGCCTTGTTTGATAAAGGTTTATCTACCATAATCTCTCCTGAAAATGTAGATGCCTTTGGAAATAAGTTAAGTACAAAACAAATTACAGAGGCAAGAAGCATTAGGCATTGGGATAAGGCATCAAATAGTAATAGAAGTTATCATAGGAATTTAAAGAAAGCATTTGGTATTTTAGGAAGAATTAAAGACAAACTAAATCTAACCGAATCAATTATTGAAAAATCTGCCTATTATTATCGTAAAGTAGTAGATTTAAAAATAATAAAAGGTCGTTCAATAAAAGAATTCGTTGTTGCCTGTGTTTATGTCTCTTGCAGAGAACTTAATATTCCACGTACACTGTCAGAAATATCAGAGATAGTTAATGCGGATAAAGTATTTGCTGGAAAATGTTACCGTTTATTACTGAGGCAATTAAAAATAAAATTAGCTTCTATTGACTTACCAACTCATCTAACAAAAATTGCAAGTATAGCTGGAGTCAGTAGAAAAACACTTACTAGGGCCTTAGAAATGATGTCTGAAGTAAAGGACAATCCCTTATCCTATGGTAAAGACCCGATTGCATTATCAGTCGCTATTTTATATGCAGCTGGAATAGAAAGAGGAGAAAAAATAAAACAGTCACAAATAGCATCAGCTGGAAACATGAGTATTGTGACCCTAAGAAAAAGATTTCTAGATCTAAAACAAATATTTCCAAATTTAATCTCAACTAGATAATACAAATATTATTTTTCAAAAAACATAAACTATTTTTTAAAAAAGTAAATATATTATATAACAATTTAATTATAACCAATTAAAAAAGTTATTACCTTTAAAATTAGAACATATATCTGGTATTTACTTTTATGTTAAGCAATGCGAAAAGTATTCTAGAAAGATTATCAAGATTTTAAATTTGTATTAAAAGTTTCTAATTGTTAATTATTAATACAACAAACAATTATTAAAAAACAATCATGTATCTCCAAAATGAATATTTCATTTTTTCCATTATAAAAAATTTTTATTAGCCAGTTTCTGTCTAGAAAATACATGAAAATATAATAAATACCGTTTCAAACAAATAACTATATGTCAAAGAATGATTCTTTTACAAAACATAACGACGACGATATAAAAGAGTTAAACTACCAAAATTTTAATGAAATAATTATGAATACAGAAACTATTCTGGTTGATTTTTGGGCACCATGGTGTCGACCATGTCAGACCATGCTACCTATTTTCTCAAGAATATCTAAATCTTATTCAGAAAAGGTAATTTTTGCAAGGTTGAATATTGATGAAAATCCAAAAATTGCGTCAGACTATGAAATCTTCTCTGTTCCAACATTTATTTTGTTTAAAAAAGGTCAACCAATTAAAGGTTTAATTGGTGCAGTAACTGAAAAAAGGTTAAAACAGATATTGGAAGAAAATTAAATATTTTCGGCGCCGAAAAATAGATATAAAGAGATTTTATTTATCTATGCAACAATCTCCAGTTACCTATATTATTAGGATTTTAATTTATTTTATTCTAGTCTTTTTTCATATTAAATTTCATATAAAATAATCTAATCTTGAAGTTAAATTTCTATAAAAGTATTCTTAAATGATTATTTATTTAACTCTGCCTTGTTAGACGACCAACAAGGTAATATGATTATCTGGACCTTTTATCAAATCTAAAAAAAGTCAGATTGGTAATATGTTAAGGAAGATTTTAAAAAACAAAGTCTTCATAATTGAAAAAATTGTTAATCTATGTGTTAGATTAAGAAACTATTATTTTACCTGTCATGAATGGATGAAAAGTACAATAGTAATCAAACTCTCCTGCTTTGTCAAATGTTAGTTCGAATGTCTGACCAATGTGTAATGCACCGGAATCAAATTCCTCCTGAGAATCTTTATCTATACCTTTTACTGAATGCATCATTTCGTCTAGATTGGTCCAAGCAATTTTATCTCCAATTTTAGCTTGGAAAGATTCTGGTTCAAAACTTTGATCTAATGATGGGTTAGCAGCTCCGTAAGGAATGGAGATAGTATATTCTGAAGCCCATACAGAATTAATTAAAAATATAGAACTAAAAAATAACATGAAAGATAGCAGAGTATAAGTAGTAAAGTTTTTTCTCATACAACGCGTAAAATGGTTATATGATTCATTTAATTCATATTTTGTCATTTTCGGATTTACTATGTACATATTTTAAAAATTTAAATCTATTGCTCATACAAAATCAGAATAATATACAAAGGATATGAGTAATAATGCTTTTTGACAACTGTAAGATGTAAAATTGTTAAAAAAATTATTATAATTACAAATTTACAGATAATAAATCAGTTATAATAAACGCTAAATAATAGAATTCTATATTAAGAACTATATTAATGTACTTTTATGAAACAGGGGATTAGACTACTTTGTATTTCCTTAACATTTGCGACAGTTATGTTGATTGGTATAAATTATTTTCTGGAATCATCTTTTTCACAGACAGATCCAGAAAAAGAAAAGTTATTGCAAGAGCAAGTTTCTAATAGTTTCAATTATGTACATAAAGCAGATCTGAACAGGGCATCACAGACAATTTTGTTAAACGGCATATCTCTTATACAAAACGATACTATGATATTATATGATTCTACCCCTTATGCAAGTAAAGGGCATATTGCTATGTTTCTTCCATGTGACCCAGCACGTCCAGAGAAACCTATGTTTCAGATTCTAATAGGTATAGCTCCAAATCTTTTTCCAATGTCATTGGGATACATAGAACAAGCTTCAAATCCACCTAGAAGCTGCCTTTTCCATGGACAATTTGGATTTGGAGATCCGATAACTGATCTAGCGCTAACATATCCAGGTGAGCAAGAGGTAACTTTTGCGGGCCCTCATAGCATAGTAATAACTACTCATGAATCATACATCCCAGATGTTGAGCAATTGATGCAGAAACAACATCTAGCTCCCTAATTCTTTCTTTTTTGGTCTAAAATCAAATTCAAATCCAATAAATTGAAGAGAATGAATAATCTAAGATGCGATATTAGTTAAAAGTATAAAATTAGTTTACATAGAAGAATAAGTTTGAATTCGCTGATATAAATACAGATAAAATCAAAATTTATGGAAACCGAACTTGGTTATATACCTATTTAGGATAGTCTGACTGATAAAAAAAAGATAAATTAATTTTCCTAAACTGATTTATCTTTTTATTGATTGTACTCTGCTTGAAATATACCTTAGAATAGTTAAAACAAAAATATTTTCAATAAAGCGATATTTGCTTAGTTAATAGATTGAACAAGCCAATCTGTAGACCAATCTACAACTTTTACCTTCATATTATTTTATTGTAACAGATATTATCTAAGAGCAAACAGTGTAAATAAGATAGGTCTTTCTATTTAGATGACTGAAAGAACTCGAAAAGGTTAATGATAAATAATAGTAATCAATCTGCTAATTTAATGTACTAGGATTGTTGTTGATTCAATAGATAAATATAAAATGTTATTAGCTGTGTTCGTTTATTCAGGATCAGATTTTATCAAACATTAAATAAAATATATTTTAAAAATTGTATCTTGTTTAATATACTACAGATTTCTAATCATTCATTTCTCATTTTGCTTTTAATTGATGCAAATATTTCATTTATTTAATTTGGTAGGTTTATTTAGTTAAATTGAAGAGATACAATATCGTTTATTAGACATTATTAAGGAATGCTTTTAGAATAAAGAATCAAATTACTCTCTTAAAAATTAAAATTTTCAAGTTAAGTTATCTAATTCTATTGCTGCTGTTCTAGTATTCTTTTTTTTATTCCTGGGAAAATTAGATTGCAAAATAAGTCTAATTTAATTATGTATAATCATTTGATAATAGTTATCATAATTAATTTAACAGAAAGAAATCTAATAATATAAAATTAAATGATCAAGTCTTCCATATCCTGTATGGGTTCTATTATCTGTTATTTCTTCTTCAAGATTTTAAATCTCGTATTGAAAACCAATCGATTTTTTATGAACATTTTATACCATTGAGAAAGCATTTGGTAAAGAATATTTCAGAAATACTCATATAGTATTACAGATTATTATACCTGTGTCGTCAATTTCAGAGCTAAAGGAAATAAGAAGAGCCTTTCAGGGATTACAAACATTATATGAAACTTATTTGCCTAAGATTGACCCCCATTTAGTTAACGATCTATTATCAAGGCAACAGAAAAAACCAGGTGATGAACCATTTTATATGGTAGAAATTTTTACAAAAAAAGGAACTAACGAAGATGAAAAGAGAAGCTTCATATTGACAAAGACAGGAATGGTACCTTCAATACAAGATAGAGGCACACATTATGTAACTAACCATAGGCTGACTTTAGAATTACTGAAGCAATTAGCTGAACCGGATGATGTTTTAGAAATTACTGGTGAGTATACTGGTGGATTAACTGGTGTTGGATCAACAACTTCAAGACTTCAAGAAGATGAAGTTTATGGAAGACTCTAGATAGTTTTAAAAAAATATTTAAAATAAATTATATTATTTTTTGATCAGCGATAATGTTTTGCTTATTATATCATTGTGATTTGAATCTATTTCGGTTGTCACTAACAGGAGATGATCATTTTCTAAGGGAATTGTTATTCTTTTTATTTTCTCGTATACAGCCATAGCATATTGCCCTCTTCCTATTTTCGCACTTAATGAATTACGTAAAGACCAACGGGCTAATGCTTGTAGATTTGATCTCTTTGTTTCCTCTGTAGATAATAAGTTAGTAATCCCAGGTCGCTGTCCTCCATATTTTATATCTCCTGAATCATCACAAACTGCAGCAAATCTAACTTTCGGATCCAAATCCAAGATTTCTTTGCAAAGCGAATTGAAATCCATCAAAGGTTATAAACAGATTAATCTTATAAAGATTGTTTTAATTAGCCATTTTTAATGCCTTTGGTTTTTTTAAGATGTAGAAGAATGCGAGTAATGCGTATCCTTGCTAGAAAGCAAGATAATAAATAAAGAATTTAACTTAATAGTAAATAATCAATATTCTTCCTTTGAAAATTGATTTTTTAAATAACCTTATGTAATTCATACCCTGACCTTAACATATCGATATTCAAATAATTGATAAATAACTGTGTTTTTTGTTTGAGTAAATAAATATTATTTACACTTCTGTGACTTTTTATCAGATCTTGAAGGTGAATTTTTATCTTTGATTAGTTTCCATTCGTTAGCTTTCATTACAGCATCAATTTCGCATTTCGAAATTTTTTTGATTACTTGGTTAACCTCAGGAGACATTAGTGTAGAATCAAAATTAGCATGTCCTATTCCAAGTGCATGACCTGTTTCGTGTAAGCTAATATGTTCTAACGTATTCTGATCTAATTTATTTCCATATGACTTTTTTGATAATGAAATTTCTACAATCCTAATGAAACCTTCATGATCAAAATTGGTAACAGTTTTGCCTACTTTTTTTCCTTTTCCCTTTTTTAATTCGTAAAATATGTCTGCATCAGATTTATCGTCTACTTCTTGAAACTTCAAACCAGGTATTTTATCTTGCCATTCGTTCAATGAATTTGTTACAATCTTTTCTAGTTTACTTCCCCCATCAGTAATAATATAATTTAATACCCCATCTTCTAATTGATCTCCCCAGGTACAACACAGAGATATTTTTTTCTTTGATTTTTTTGCATCAGCTTCTTCAAATACCGTATTAAATAAAAATATACTAGATAAGAAAATTCCAATAAATAGATAACACAGGATTTTCAAAATATCGATTACCCTAGACTGATTTAAATTTGTAATTAAATGTGTGATTGTTAGAGTCAACTAGATCTAAAATAAAGAATGTTTCAATAGATTTCATCCTTAAATAACTTCTATTCTGTTCGTCCAATACATTATAGTTTTATATTTTACTATATATCTGATTCACTAGTTAATTCGCTATAAATTTTACAGATCAAAGTTTAGTTAAAATTATATTAACTTTTTTCTAGGATATCCTTATAAAAATTTTTTATTATTACTAAATCTTTCATAAAAAAATACATAAAATTATACATCATATGGATAAATTGTACAGACTTACTTTTTTGCAAAAGTCATAAGAGTTCAAACCGATTGAGAATGTTAGAAGCAGGACTAGATGATTCATAAGCATTTCGATATATAATTGAACACAAGTATCAAATAACTGGATATAAAGAAATGATTAGTATATAAAGAAAAGACATAATATAAATACACTAGTTAGTATATACAGGAAATAAGTTATAATACCCAAAACAGCAGAGAAAAATGTAGATATTATAATAATTGATAGTGATTATACTATGCCGCACAAAAGTTAAATAAAATCAGCATATTATGTATTGGAATAGAAAAGTATTTCATGATTTTAATTAATATGAATGCATCAAAAGAAGAATTAATTTTATAATTCGAAAAGATAATAAACACAGAAATAAGTAAATTAAACCAAAAACAATAATAGGATCCATCATCTTTAAAGTCTGGTATTAGAGTTACACAAAGTGGAACAGATTAAATACATAGATTATTATTTTTAATATTTGTCTAATGGTTTCTAAGTTAATATTAACGAATATCAGAAATATCAGGTACAGCCGATACAGTATCGGTTTTTCTAGATATACATGTAATCTAATTAACTAAAAAATTAAATTGGATTTATGCAAATTACACAATATCTCATTTTGTAATTATCTTTTATGTTTTTTAGGCTTACTATCAAATTTTATTTAGCTATTATCTTACCATTGAATAAATACAAAAATATAATGACATTTTAACCAGATATATTTTATATGAATTCTTCAATTAAAATGAATAAATAATCTTTTGTATTATATATACCCTAAATAATTTATTTAGGTATATTATATGCTGGTAAATCCAAGGCTAAAAATATTCATTAAAATGATCAATAAAAACTAAGATAGAATAAAATTATAATAAATTTATATGCACAGATATAATCATAAACCTAAAAAAATTAGATAACAGCTACGTAAATTGGTTCAATAATATTGAAAATTACTAGTTTAATTCGATTCATAAAAACAATATATATATTTCAATAAAAAAATGGTGCTGTTAAGTTAAGAGTATTTCACCTCCAATTTTGAATACAATAATATTTCTAACTTTTGAATTATAGAGATAAACAAATAATTTCATCCAATTGTATACATGCTTTAGATCACATTTTATACCACTATTCTTGGTACATGGATAGTAATCATCAAAACATTCTGTTCTATCCTGAAAGTACTGTATCACTCTTTCAATCAAACTTTTCTCAATAGGTGAATGCAATCTATGTTTCAAATGCAAAAAGTTACATGCTTGTGGATACCATGTATCTCCATCTGTGAATACTGTATGTCTACCATATTTGGATACAAGAGATCTGATAAAATTCTCTGCTACAAACATGTTTCTCTCTTCTGATATATGAATTCCGAGCACAGATCTCTGAACTGGTTCAATACATACCCATAACCAAAAATGCTGATTACCAATCTGAATAATGGTTTCATCTATGATGAATGCTGATGCTCTTTTTCTCCTGAAAATCTGCAATGAACCAAAACGTTGAATCCACTCCCAAACTGCAACATAACTTCTATTCTGATCCTTAAACAGTTCCAGTGCTTTAGACGTATTTCGTATACTGAGACCAAGAAAGTACAAATACAAAGAATACATTACTATACATGTGGATGTTCTGTTTCTTTCAAATTTCAATAGCATGTATTGTTAGAATAGAACGTTCACAGCTAAAGCTCTTTCGTTAACTTAACAGCACCAAAAAAACCTAATTATTATTAACAATTGAAAGAATAAAAAAGATACATCTTCTAAGTTTATTTTCTTCTTTTCTTTTTCTTTTCATCAAATGGATATTTAGTTTTTCCAAATTTGCCAGTAAAATTATAATTATATGCGAGATATATAAAAAGGCCAGTAACTATAATTAATAAACCATAGTAAGAAATAGATTCATCCGCCATACCAGTGCCTATTCCAACAATTCCGACTCCAGCAAGCATCAATATTACACCTATCTTTGCAGGTTTTGACAGATTGCCAAACAACAGTACTAGTTAGTAAATTTGCATTATTTATTTCAATAGAATATTTTATGAAAATTCTAAGGAACACAAATAATTAATCAGAAGACTAATAAATTAACTCTCCAAATCAACCTAACGAATATTAATTAAGCTAGATGAGAGAAAAGATTTAAGGAAAAATAGATAAAAAGAAGATAAAAAATATCTATAGTCTAGTCCCTGGTATTGGTGTTCCTGGTAATGAGCCAAATTCTGTTGGACCTTCGTTAAAGTTAGTTTCTCTTGGTATTGGTGTTCCTGGTAATGAGCCAAATTCTGTTGGACCTTCGTT
>Ga0315534_1001311_pt1 | contig 17103 bp, 18 predicted proteins | sample SalMarSW160240MG_FD_203094 | JGI IMG/M metagenome (GOLD analysis project Ga0315534, IMG submission 203094) | Salt marsh sediment microbial communities from the Plum Island Ecosystem LTER, Massachusetts, United States - Salt Marsh Sediment SW1602-40 ... | reverse complement strand
TGTCCTGCCCGCCATTGCCACGGAGCATAACGTGGTATACCGCGCCTGGAAAATGGATGCGGGGTTTGCGTGCCATGGCAAAAAACTACACCTCATATACCCAAAAGTCAAGCCTGACCCCCCCCACCACACTGTCAACCAGCCATAAAAAAGACCGGGATTGTTCTTTTTTTCAGACATACTGCTTATGGTTCCACGCAATTAGACAATAAGTCATTGATTGAATTGATATTGATAAACCTCTTTTTTTGAGGGTGCGAATATAGAGGAATTAACCTTTGTGTGTCAATGACAAAGACAGTATTTGATTTTGTGTTCGCTTATTTTCAATACCTTATCTTCCGGGGTCTCGTTAACCCTTCTAAGCAGGGCCTGCCATTACCCTTGACATCTTATCACCAGTGTGATCTTTCTCTTTATTCCCCAAAGTTTGTCACAAGTATATGGTATGAACAGACAAGGCAGGTAGATAACCTCAGGGTCTTCTCTTATACATTCGCAATGAACTATGGTGAGCACTACTCATCAGAAAACCTGAGATAGCGCAAGAGAATGAAACCTCCCATAGTTATTATCCCAACGAGAGCAATCCCTAAATTGAAATTGCCTGTATCCCCAAAGAGCCCAATCCCAGTCGGAATAGCCCCTCCTCCCACGAGAAAGCCAAAAGGCACAGTTAAGGAAACCGAGATATTACGAACGCTGGGTGGTCCAATTTGGGCAAGCGCTGCAAATCCTGGCGGAAAGAAACAGACTGCTATGAGAGGTTGGAGAAAAACTATAAGCACAACCCAGGATCCGGGTACAATACCAAGGAGCAAAGTAAGAAAACCTGTAAAAAGGAGAACACCTCCGAGGGCAACCTTTAGCCCAAGCTTGTCCGCCAGCATGCCCGAAAGAAATGCCATTCCAAGCCCTGAAACCCGAGACAACGCAACCAGGTAATTAGCCCAGCTCTGTGTCATACCCCTCTCAGAAACCAGGTAAAGAGGTAACATAGTGTAGATGCCAAGTGATCCGCTGGTGCCCAGAATGAAAAACACTATCATTATCCAAAATGATGGTTCCCTTAAAAGACTCTTTACATTCGATGGACTGGGAGACTCTCCAGGGAAATCCCCTCCTTTTCCGAAGCGGGCAAATATCAAACCAACAAATAGAGATGCCAATCCAAGTAGTGCCAGGATATTTCTCCATGTAAACCATACCAGAAGTGCCTCAGAAATGAGGGGTGCGGCGAGCAAGCTAAGATTAGGGGCTAGTTCATGAATGGCAATAGTCTTACCCCAATCTTCAGACCTTACCAAAGAAGTGAGGGTGCTTATGCCAGAAGGAAGGTAAAGCCCGGCGGCCAATCCAATTATTATACAGCCAATACGGATTTCCCACAAAGTGTCGCTGAAGGAAACAGCGAGAAGTGTTATGCTAAGGAATATAGATGAAAAAATGATAGTCTTTCTGTGAGTAAACCGGGATGAAAAAAAGCCAGATCCCATGAGAGAGGCAAAGTAGCCGAGAGAAATTAGCAAAAATAGGGATCCGGCCTCCGCATGGCCAATCCCAAGATCCATTTCTATGGTGGGCATTAATGGGGCCAGTATAATTCTTGCAATAAAGTTTAAAAAAAAGATCCCTGTCAGTAACAGCAGTGGCCCAATTTGGGATCTGAGTGAAGCAACATTCTCGTTCATTATCTTCCTGTAGTCCTATTTATTGGTATCTGTCGGGTATGATACGTAATTTGATTGCATAAAAATACCGGGGTTTCTAGTATTGCTCACATTGTTTGTCCTTCCAAACAGGAGAACGCTTCTCTAAAAAGGCTGACATGCCTTCCAGGGCATCGTCCATAAGAGCATTTGCTGAAATCACTTCCTTAGCATACTGGTAGGCCTGTTTCTCAGCCATCTCAATCTGTTGATAGAAGGTCTGCTTGCCCAGGCTTACGCTAAACTATACTAGTCGATATATTTTGCCAGGGCCGTTGTGCATTGATCTATGAAGCACATAGATTCATTAATATCCGATGATAAAAATTGCAATGAATATATGTGTTTATCCTGTCTTCTGTTGATTTTTTTAAGACCAGCTTGAGAAAGATGTCTCTAAAATAGGGGAAGGGAATCAAGAGAAATAGCATTGTGTGTCAAGGAAAGGGGCCGCAAGATATGCGATTTTAGGGTTAGACTATGCTGTCATGGTCTTATATTTAGCCCTTATCACTATCACTCAGTCGATACGGGCGGCTGAACACCTCGTTATCTATCACAAAGATTATCTTCATTTTTCCGGAACATTTTGGGCAAGTCAAGGGGTCCACTTCATAGATTTTTTGGATCAATTTTATCCAGTTTTTACAGTACTTTTTTTATAATCTTTCTCGTTCTTATCAACGAGAAAAAATTCAAGCGTGTAAAGGGCTATAGAGAAATCTCAAAACTCATAGTTGCATTAGAGCAGAAAAATCTTGACAGAAAGGAGATTGCAGCTTAAGAAATGCACAAGAGAGTCCTTCCTACTCCAAGAAAGGAAGGGACAATATCCACTGGCTTGTCCGGGTTAGACATTTTTAGTAGTTTACTATATCAAGAGAAGAGCAACTTCTCAATAAGACATGGAGGTTTTATGCTGCTTACCAAGAGGGAAAAAGAGATGTTAGAGGGGAAACACGGCCGTGGCCCCCAAAAATCCATGGAAATCCTTGTAACAGTAGGGGAATGCTATAACGCTGAAAAGATGATTCCAATCACCAGTGTTCATATCGCTGGCAATTACACGGTGATGAGGGATGAAGGGATTCAATGGTTAGAGGATTTTGCTCAAGATGGAACGAGAGTATCAGTATACACCACCAAGCATCCAGAAATGTTTGACTTTGAGGATTATCAGGAGCTTAATGTTCCTGAAATTTACCAGCAGGCGCAGAAAAGGATAGACAAGGCTATAAGATCACTTGGCATTGTACCCACATATTCGTGTCACCACTTCTTGGTTGGAAATGTGCCTCGATTTGGCGAGCATATTGCGTGGTCTGCGTCTGCTGCTGCAGTGTATGCCAATTCTGTGATTGGGGCGAGATCAAACCAAGACGGAGATCATGTCGCCCTGGCCGCAGCGGTTACAGGCGTTATCCCAGAGTGGGGCATGCATCTTACAGAAAACAGAAGGGCTCAAGTTTTAGTCGAGACAGAGGGATTAAATTTTCAAGAATTCACAACCGCCGACTATCAGGCTATGGCTTGGCATGCCGGCAAAGTAATCGGCGAAAATATACCCGTTTTTACGAATCTACCGAACAATATTGCCATTCAGAATGTGAGAGGTATGCTGTACACATTTCCAATCACTGCATTTGCTGCAACAGGAGCAGTGGGTGTCGTTCATTTAGTAGGAATAACTCCTGAAGCCCCTACTCTGGAAGCGGCTTTTGGAGGCGCTGTTAAACCTCTTGATACTCTATCCATTACACAAAGAGATGTAGACCGAGCATACAATGAGATTTCTTCCAGCTCCGAAGACAAGGTGGATCTTGTCATCTTTGGCTGTCCGCAGTGCAGTATACAAGAGGTACAGGAGATCGCTGGGCTATTAGAAGGAAAAAAAGTTCATCCAACCACAGAGCTATGGATTTGTACGTCCAATTGGGTAAAGACATTATCGAAGAGGATGGGTATCGCCACTGTAATCAGGGATGCAGGTGGCCGTATTGTTGCCGATATTGGTGCAGCAGATGGCCCTCATTTGTATTTAAGGGAACGAGGAATTAGGGTTGTTGCAACGAACTCTGCAAGGGGTAATTACCATATGCACGGCCTTTTTGACCTTGATACCTTGTTTGGATCAACCCAGGAATGCGTTAAGACGGCGGTATCTGGAAGATGGGAGGGGAAGAAATGATGAAAATTGAAGCAAAGACTGTGACCAGAGGTATCGCAGAAGGCGAGGCGATTATCTCACATATGCCCATATCTTTTATGATGGGTATAGATCCTGACACTGGCATTATCAGAGAACCGGGCCATGAACTGGAAGGACAAAGTGTGGCTGGCAAGATTTTGGTATTTCCCATGGTAAAGGGATCAGCAACTGGTGCTTGGCGATATTATATTGCTTTCAAACGGGGTAATGCTCCTAAAGGAATCATCAATATAAAAGCAGAGGCTGCGGCAGCTGTCAGTGCAGTTATCACTGAAACACCAATGGTTCACGAGCCAAAGGATGATCCTTTAGAATGGATCGACAACGGTGATTACGTGATAATCAATGCGGATCAGGGGTTCATAGAGATTGAGAAAAAACAGAAATGAGAAAAAAGATAATATATGCGCTTCAGCAGAAAAGATTATAAGCAATTTCGATCTTCCTTGTATTCGGATAGTGATGGATTCAATGCCAAGGCGAGAGGATAATAGTAGCTCAGAATTAGGACTGTATCGTTTAAGTTTTTTGGCTACTCACTGATGTCCAAAATAAGCTAATTTTTCAATTCTGGCTCAACAATATCAACTACTTATTACCCTTAAGCTATAGACTTCAATTTCAGGTTGTCCTTATCTGAAGATGCTGTCCAAGACCAGCAAGGGGAAGTGGTATTTGGACAGAGTTGACCCCAGTTAATCAATAAATGGGGCAACGTGTCCAGCATCAAGGGAAATCGCATAAAATCCATAAGGCTTATCAACGAGCCTAGTTACTAATGGTAGATGTGGAACCCCTGCTGGGAGAATGACTACTGACGGCCTATTAAATACGTGTCTCTCATGTTCTTTTCCTATATCTATTTCGACTTCTGCCCCCAGATAATCTATATTATCAGGATCAAGTCCGACAAAAACCAAACATTCATCAGCCGAGGGATGTACATGCGCCCCACGCTCTTTGTGCCATATACCAGGGCTACTATAGAATCCCCAGGTGAAACTTAGCTCAATTCCCTCTAAATCCTTGCCATACATCCATATAAGCTGGTCAGCATTTCCCGGCCCCCTTTCAAACATCTCATCTGCTGGTATGCTTTTACCTAACATTCCTTCCGGTGCAGGCCCATTCGGCCCAATTGTGGGGGTCATTGTTTTCACTAAATGAGCATATTTCCGCTCCGTATTTTTAGCTGGTTTTGTTGATGATGGTTTTGGCTTATCCTCTTGCACAGACATTTTCATTCCTATTCCGGCGGCACCTTCCTGCATCAAGGTTACCTCCTCCGCTGTCAATCCAGCCCCTAACCATGTGGTCTCGGGTTGGGCTCCAAGAGAAATCAGGTAAAAGCCAAAACCCCTGGGGCTATCCACACTTTTAGTTCTTATTGGACAATGCGGAAGCCCTGTTGGAAGAACGACTACCGTGGGTTTGCTAAATGTGTATATTTCCCTTTCCTCACCAAGTTCTATCTCAATTTCTGCCCCCAGATAATTTATATCAGAGGTGTCAAGACCAACAAAAACCAAGCACTCAGGATAAGGGTGTACATGTGGTCCCAGATCGGTTCGCCAGTCACCAACACCATTATAAAATCCCCAGGTAAAATTTAGATTGATTCCCTTTAGATGGTCCTTGCCATTCAGCCATATTAATTGGTTTGCATTTCCTGTTCCTCTTTGTCCTCTCATTGCTTCCCCACGCAAATCTACTCTACCAATACTGAGGGGCTTAACTAAATCAGCATATTTCATGTTATCCATTTCGAATATCTCCCTATTTTATGACATTTGGTAAAAATGTTATTATGCTTGGGAAAACTATAAACAATATCTGAGCAAATAATAATGCACCGAGGAAAGGCCATATCCCCTTGAAAATAGTTTCCATGCTTACGTCGGGTGGTACTATTCCTGCGATAACGTACACATTTATCCCCACCGGTGGTGTAATCGCGCCCATCTCAGTTATGAGCACTATTGTTACCCCAAACCATATGGGGTCTACGCCCATTTTCAACACCATAGAATAAAAGACCGGGACAGTAAGTGTTACTAACCCCAATGCATCCATAAAGCAACCACCTATAAGATAAACGAGGACTATACCAAGTAGAATAGCCCAAGTAGGTAATGGAAGTGTACCTACCCACATTGATAGGTCAGTGGGTAGTCTCGTTATTGCCATGAAGCGGCTAAAGATAAAAGCCCCACTCAAAATAAACAAAATCATGCATGATATACGTGTTGTTTCTTTAAGGCTTTCAATAAATCCCTGCCAAGTAATAGAACGCCTAGCTAAAGCGATAACCAGTGTTCCAGCAGCGCCCATACCTCCCGCTTCAGTAGGTGTAAAAAAACCTGCAAAAAGGCCCCCTAAAACCATAATAACGAGAAAAAATGTATCAGCCACTCCTCGGAGAGATGCTAGCTTCTCTTTTAAACTAAAACTAGCCGATGGAGGAGCAAGAGCCGGATAGAAAAAACAAAGCGCAAAGACTGTAATTGCAAACAGGATGGCGACAATTATTCCAGGAATAATACCAGCAGCAAAGAGTTCTGCAATGGATTGTTCAGTCATAGAAGCATAAATAATCAACATGGTACTGGGAGGGATAAGTATACCGAGAGTACCACCTGAAGCAACACACCCAGTCGAAAGGGATGAATCATAATTATGTTTACGCATCTCTGGGATTGATACGCGGCCGATGGTGGCAGCTGTAGCAGCACTTGAGCCACAGATAGCAGAAAAACCAGCACAAGCAAAAATAGTAGCCATGGCCAGCCCACCTGGTAGACGACCAAAAAATTTTTCTAAAGCATCATACAGCCTTTTGCTTATTCCCGATTGAAATGCAATCGCACCCATGAACACAAACATCGGCAAGACACTAAGAGAATATGATTCCAACGTTGACCATAGAACTGTACCTGTCATTGACACCGCACTTTCGATCGAAGTCAAGTAACCAAACCCTAACAATCCTACAAGTGCCATGGAAAAGGCCACCGGCATTCCCAATAGAAAGAAAAAGATCAGGATTATGAAGCCTAATATGCCAACCACCACAGGCAAAGTCACTTATTCAGTCTCCTTACTCAGCGATTTAAGTATGTCTGCTATAACTGCCAGGGAGCCTAGCAAGCAACAAATACTTATTGTGGCTATGAAGGGGGCGATGTATATTTTTAAAATGACAGATACTTCACCCCGTATATCAATGGCAAGGTTCCCAGTTGTCCAAAACATTGTAGCTAAAATAACAAAGGTCAATATGCCACTGATAACATGGGCACTTTCCCGAGCGCGTTCCGGCAGTCGGTCGATCAATATCTGTACACTGATATGCCCCTTCACAATGATGGTATACGATAAGGCAAAGCCCATCACCAAAGCTGATAAAAAAGAGGTAAGTTCAACGGCACCCTGCATTGGCCTTCCAATAACACGCAGTCCAACATTTGAGACAGCAATGAGCACCATTATCATAAGGCAAACCCACGCAAGCCGATCAAACCACTCACTCAGTAGGTAAACAATCCCCTGAAAAGAGCTCCTTCGCCTGTGGCTTTCAATCAAATTCATCTATGCTATTTATACAATTCGGTATATTTTTTACTCAGCTGAACTGCCGTATCCCATACAGCTTGACCGGGAAGACCTTTTGCGTTCAACGCCTTTATATACTTGTGAGGAACTCCTTCAAGGCTTTTTGCCCACCTTGCATTTTCCTCAGGAGAAAGATAAATAATTTCCCCTCCATTTTTTTTAACGAATTCGAGACCTCCCTTCCCAAAACTATCGAAAATCCTGGAGGCTTTCTCAATCCAGACCTCATCGCTGGCCTTATCAATAGCCTTTTGTATGTATGGTGCTAAGGCATTCCATTTCTTTAAGTTCATTGCTATAAACCACACCTTATTATAGAGAGCAGAGCTAGGAATAGTAACATGATGGACAATCTCTCCAGTCCTAAAACTCTTGAAGAATTCCGGAGGGCATATCTGACCCTTAAGTATCCCCTTTTGCAACGCAAGATATATCTCAGGTGCTGGAACGTTTACCGGGACTGCTCCTAGCGCCTTTGCTGCTTCTGCAGTTGACCCTGTAGCATTTATTTCCAAACCTTTTAAGTCTTCTAAGGCATAAACTGGTTTCTTTACTGTTCCCAAAAAGCCCGGCCCAGTAGTCATAAGAAAGAGAATCTTAGTATCAGTAAACACTAAATCCTTAAACTTTTTATAACCTTCCCATGTAGTCATTGTAGATACTAAAGGATCAGGGTAACTAAGACCAGGTAATTCAAACATCTCAATTAGAGGAAACTTCTGAAACTGATAGGCAACAACACCTAAACCAATATCCGTTACTCCTTTGAGTATCCCCTGATAAGTATCACTGACTCCTGTCAGTGTCCCGCCAGGGTAGAGAACAATTTTAACGCGGCCATTAGTTGCTGTTGCTACGTTCGCTATCCACTGCGAGAGTATCACCTTGTTTACAAACATTTCAGCCGGCAGAAAACTGCTCAGCGATAGTTTTATGGTTTTACCAGGAGCAGTTTGTTCCGAGTATGACTTGGTACAAGGTGCCATAAGAAGAAACACTGCCATTAACACTACGAGACAAAACCTACTGAATAATACTGCTAGTTTTCCACTTCTCATTTTAATCCCCCTATGAAATTTGATATTGTACCTTCCTTTCGTTGAAATAGGAAGGAGTTGATAAGAACTTCCTGTTTCAAACTTTACGTATAAGGGATTCGGCCTTGTGTGTCAAACTGAAATTAACAGGAAAAGGTGCTGCAAGATATGCGATTTTAGGGTTGGACTATGCTGTCACGGTCTTATATTTGCCTATTATCACTATCACTCAGTCGATACGGGCGGCTGAACACCTCGTTATCTATCACACAGATTATCTTTATTTTTCCGAAACATTTCGTGCAAGTCAGGGGGTCCACTTCATAGATTTTTTGGATCAATCTTGCTCAATTCTTTCGATATTCCTTTGAGTCCTTATCCGGTTCCAGGATACAGGGTATGCATTCATATAAAGCTGCTGCAGTAGGCCCTGCTAAGGGTAAGAGGGAAAAAACCTTGAGAAGATTGGTCTCACTTTCGATGACTTCGGGAATGGGCAGAAAGCTCCGCACTACTATATCAATAAAGATGGCAACAAATCGATAATGGTGCCAATCTTCAACGCTTAGGGGAGATTTATAGGCGTCCTCTCTTACTCCCCATCACGCAAGGTACCCGAAACCTGACAGGACATTCTAGTTTGGTTTTGCTATATAGGTCTGGAATTATATTTTTCCAATCGTTGATTTTTTCATAAGATGAACTCTCAAGAATTGAAAATTTTGGTCAGGTCTTGCTTTATCATATTTTCTCGAGCAAATTATGAACGGCTGCATCCAGACCACTTAGAATGGATTCACTATGAGCTTTTCATTAATTACCGGGTCTTCTTCTAATGGGCGAGCTCAGTATAAATGAACCGATTCCCTGGTTTTTTAAAACAAGCTCCACGAACCACACGTCGCAATAAACATCCTTGACATATATAAGCACTTCTTTTAGCATGAATCATCATATAATCGGATTCTTACAAGTTGTTTTTATGTCGACCACCTACTAAAAAGGAGAACAAAACATGCCAGTAGTTATTATTGCCGCGGACGAAGGAAGAACGATCGAACAAAAGAGAGGGCTTGTCAAAGATATCACCGAGGCAGTCTGTAAAAATTTTAATGTGAAACCCGAAACGGTCAGCATCCTCATTCGGGAAGGGAAAAAGGAAAATAGAGGCAAGGCCGGAAAACTAGCGATCGACTAAAAGGAAGAACCAGCCTGATCATTGTAAATAAAAGCAATTGGTTTTGTTTATTTTGAACGGCCCGTTTATCGTAAAGATAAAACACTTAAGGATGGGGTGCTACGAGAGGTCAGGTATTTGATGCCTGGCCTTTTTCTTTGCCTTGGCTGCGTAATATCACAATATCAGGGCGAATTTTCCGCTGGACGTGAACCTCCAGTTCATGTCCATTATGGCGACCAATATGCCCTTTCTAGGCCGGGGCTGAGCTGTATTTCGACATGGGGCATGGGCCGTAATCGTTCGCCGGGATTGTCATGAGCAGGGACGTCGTTTCCGGAATCGTAATAGTGAGTTCGCTTGAATTGTGCATTACGCACATCTTGGGGATTCAATAGGGCGAGCGCATAAAAATTAGCATTTCCTTTACGGGGAAAAATCCTCTGTATTTTGGCCTCAACGAACTCCCGTCGGTATGAGCTTAGGGCCGAAGACAGTCGAGTCGGCTGCAGGGAGCCTTCAATTGACTTGCGGTGTTGTCTTTCATTTCTCCCTCTCAAATGGAATTACCAGGGCTGCAGGAGCACCTACCCTTTTTTTGGCGGCTTCCCACTTGGTGATAATCAGCAGAACCACGATAGTGAAAAGATAGGGCAGCATTCTAAGAATATAACTTGGAATTATATCCAACCCTGCTGCCTGACAGTAGAACTGGAAAGCATTGATAAAACCGAACAGGAGTGCTCCCACAACGGCCCTTATAGGGTCCCACATTGCGAAAATTACAAGGGCGATGGCAATCCAACCCTGACCGCCCGTCATCTGCTCTTTCCATCCGGGAGTATAGGCCAGAGAGAGGTAGGCGCCTCCAAGTCCTGCCATTGCCCCGCCGATAAATGTATAGAGATACCGAAGTTTTAATACATTGATACCGACCGTGTCACCGGCAGACGGATTCTCTCCGATAGCCCGCAGCTCGAGACCGTATCGGGTCCTGTACAGGAAGACATATGCTATCGGAACAAGAAGATAAGCTGGATATACAAGTGCGTTGTGAGTGAAGAAGATATCACCTATGATGGGAATCCTATGTAGAAAGAACAGATTAAACGGCTCGAATTTCAGGGAGATCTTGCCGATGAGCGGCCTTCCCAGAAAGTCGCTTAGGCCGATACAAGAGAGTGTAAGAGCCAGACCAGAGACTACCTGGTTTACTCTAAGAGTAATAGAAAAAAAGCCATGTATCATGGCAAAGATCCCTCCAACCAGTATGGCTGCCATCACTCCCAGCCAGAGTGAGTTGAAAGAGTGAGACGCGGCAAAGCCTGTCAATGCACCCATAAGCATCATTCCTTCCACGCCCAGATTAAGGACCCCGGAACGCTCGGTGAATATCTCGCCGATTGTGGCGTAAAGGACAGCCATTGAAGATGTGATAGTAATCTTTGCGATGAAAAGCACCTCAGATCCCATATCTATCTTTCTCCGAACCGAATGTGAAGACTATAATCCTGAAAGACCTGCCCCCCCAAGACACAGAAGAGGATTGCGCCCTCCAGGGCCAGGCTTATGGCCGACGGCACATGTATATTTATCTGGACCTGATCTCCTCCTACCATGAGACCTCCAAGGAGAATGGAGATAAGTACAATCGATCCTGGTCGGAGTCTCCCCAACCAGGCTATAATAATACCCACGTACCCATTCCCTACCGCAAGCCCCTTCTGCAAACGATAATGGATACCTGCAGTTTCGCAGATACCTGCCAGCCCGGCCAGGCCTCCGCTTATCACCATTATCCACAAAATATTTCGGGTAATATTCATCCTGGCGTATTGTGCCGCCTTTATATTGGCGCCTGCTACTCTGATCTCATATCCCCATCGCGTATAGTCCAGCACAAGCCAGATCAACAGGGCTGCTGCCAACCCGATTATCAGACCCAGATGGACTCTGGTTCCGAAAAAACGGGGAAACCAAGATAGATCTGGGAGAATTGCAGTCCCCGGGAAGCCCCTTCCTGCCGGATCGCGCCATGGCCCGAAGTAAAGATGTTCCAGCCAGAATATAGCCACATAATTAAGCATCAAAGATGTAATTATCTCATTAACCCCGAATCGTGCCTTAAGAAAACCGGGAATAAGACCCCATATGCTCCCACCGAGAAAGCCTGCAAGGATCATGGCTGGAATGACCATATGAGCCGGCATATGAGGTGAGAGAAAAAGAGCTACACCTGCTCCTGCAACACCGCCCATAACAAGCTGACCTTCGGCGCCGATGTTCCAGATTAGCATTTTCCCGGCCACCATAACGGACAGACCACAAAGGATAAGCGGTGTAGCCCGGACTAGGACCTCGGAAAAGTTATATGGACTTCCAAAGGCCCCTTTGAATATCTCAATATATGCATGGAAAGGGTTGACTTCAACCCATAGAAAGAGGAAGATACCGAGGATCGCAGCCACCAGTATTGCTGCTGGGATGATTAAATGCCTGCTCAAGGGTAAAGGTGTGAGCCGCTTTTTTAATACGATTCTCATCTCGTATCTTTTACCCCTGCCATGAGTGGTCCGATCCGTTCCATACCTTCTTCATCCTCACAGGAAATAATATCCATCACCTGCCCCCTGAAGATGACGAGTATTTTATCAGCAAGGGATAGGACTTCCTTAATGTCCCCGGAGACAAGTAGAATACCGCAGTTTTCTCGCAGTCGCAGGAGCTCTCTCCATATCTCTTCGGTTGCACCGATGTCCAAACCGCGTGTCGGCTGTTCAGCAATAAGAAGCGTGGGGTTTTGGGAGAGTTCCCGGGCCAGAATGAGCTTCTGTAAATTTCCTCCGGACAGCTGTCCCGCCTTCATTTTAAGAGATGGTGCCGTGATGTTATATTGGGAGATCAAACTCTTCGCTTTATCTTCCAGACTCTTCCATCTGAGGTATGGCCCTTTTGAGAAGTGCTTGCGATCAGTAAGGGCAAAATTTTCCAGTAAAGACATATCAGGAACGCTTCCCCGCCCATTTCGATCCTCCGGAATGTAGGCGATCTTTTCAAGCCCTTCGGCAATATCTTTTTCTTCAAGGAGGATCTGTCCATTCTCTTTAATGCGAAGATTCATAATACTCTCTATCAATTCCTTTTGACCGTTTCCTGCTACACCCAGTATGGCGAAAATCTCTCCAAACTTAAGAGAGAAGCTGACATCATTTACTGCAAGTCCTCCCCGGTCCCCCCGGACTGACAGCCTTTCAACTTTAAGTAGGGTATGATCACTCTTCACGGAGCTCTTGCCTATCTCCAGGATCACCTCTCGTCCAACCATCATACGGGCGAGTTCAGTGCTGACTACGCCGTCTTTTTCCCTCACTTTATCGGGTCTGATCGTGCTCATGACCTTACCTCTTCTAAGGACCGTAATGTAGTCAGATATTTCCCGGACTTCATCGAGCTTATGGGTGATAAAGACGATAGATCGTCCTTCCTCCTTGATTCGCATCATGATAACAAAGAGCTGCTCGATTTCACGGGGCGTGAGCACGGATGTGGGTTCATCCATAATGAGTATATTAACTTTCCGGAAGAGCATACGCAGGATCTCAACACGTTGTTGCTCTCCCACGGACAACTCCCAGATTCGAGCCCTGCTGTCTATGGCAAGCCCATATCTTTCAGAGAGTTCGGTGACCTTCCTTTCATGGGCTGCAATATTGAGAGCAACTGGACCGGGCATACCCAGGATGATGTTTTCCGCTACCGTGAAGTTGTCCACCAGCTGGAAATGCTGATGAATCATGCCTATTCCGTGATCAAGGGCATCCCGCGGTGAGTGAAAAGTGACCTTTTCGCCATTGATCAAGATCTCCCCTTCGTCAGGCAAGTAAAAACCGGAGAGGATATTCATAAGTGTCGACTTACCTGCTCCGTTTTCTCCCAGAAGGCTGTGGATTTCACTCTTCAAGAGGCGAAAGTCAACTCCCCTGTTTGCAACAACATCCTGAAAATTTTTTACAATTCCCTTCATGAAGACTGCGGGAATGTTTTTAGGAGAAATGGAAGGCATATCTATGTCGCTTATTTTTTGGGGAAGAATTGTGGATCAGGTAGGGTTCCGATCCAGTGGATATTATACGACAGGCCTTTATAGAGGGGTTTCAACTCTCCTTCCCTAGCCACACAAAAGGTTCCTATGATCTTCAAAGCGTCTTTTTCAATGCCCTTGCTTTCAGTGATCTCGTCCAGGATAGTGGCCAGTGCAGCGATTGTTGCACCTGTACTCACAACATCATCGATTATGACTATACCGTTTTTTGCAGAAGAGAGGAGGTTAAAGTCGCGCTCGTAGATGACGAGGTATTTGTCTCCGCTGGTCACTGAACCGCCACCCACCTGAATGAATGGCCTTTTTCCGCCGGCCTCAATCTCCATGTGGGGTTTCCGTCGGTTGTATGCAATGGCCATCATCGGAACACCCAATTCCTGACATATAACCTGGTTTAACTGCAGAGACTTTTCGACAGCTGAGAGGAAGACAACACCCTCCAGGTTAGGAATATTCTTTGTAATCATTTGGGCCAAGGCCTTCCCAAAGATGTGGTTCCATTCAACCATTCCCACCAGATTAAGGGATGCAATCTTGAGAAAGCCGCCAACAGCCGGTAGTAGCACATAGGGAAGTTCTGTGCGGAAGTTGAGATCCGGGATCTCAAACACGTACTTCTCACCGATCTCGAGAGGGCTTATGGTATTGTTCATAAAGGCCTCCTGCTCATTGCATGTCAACAGTCGGCCCAAATGGCCAAATGCCACCTTGGGCCCTGTTGACCATTGTTTATTTAAGAAAAATATTCCTTGGGAAGATACATTTTTAGTCGGGAATTTTCCCGGATACACCTTGCACAAGCCATCTCATGGTGAGAAGGTCTTTATCACTGGCCTTCTCGCCCGAAGGGATCTTCACTTGTCCTGTCTGATCCTTGATAGGTCCTGCGAAGATATTGTCCACACCGCTTTCAAGTTTTTTCATCTCAGCAATAACCTTTTTCCTTACATCCTTAGGGACAGAGGCGTTAAAGGGGGAGAGTTTGACTCCATTCTTTTCAAATCCCCACCATACCTCTGCAGGTTTCCATGTGCCGTTCATGGACCGTTTAACTGCATCAACGTAATAGACGCCCCAGTTCCATTCAGAGGAAACCAGGCCACACTGTGCCTGAGCGCTGACGTCAATACCGTATCCGATGGCAGGTACCCCTTTTCTGCAAGCGGCTACAGCGGATTCGGGTGTGTCGGCCATCTGCCGAATCAGATCATGACCTCGACCCGTTAGTGTCTCAGCCAGGAGGGTTTCGTTGGTGGCATCCCGCCAACTCTTGAGCCAGACGATAGTATTGGCTTTCTTCGGGTCATGGGCGATTCGGGCTTCTTTGAGCCCTTTAAGAAGACCGATAGTAAAGGCATTGATGCCACGAATCGGTTCAGGGATGGGCTGTGTTGCCACTGTCCCGACATTTTTATATCCCATCAGTCCTGCCATATAACCCGCAAGATACTCGGCTTGGTACATGCGTAGGAAGTAGTTCCCCATGTTTTTATCGTTTTTCTTGTATCCGGAGCAGTGTTCAAAGATGATCTTTGGAAAATCTTTCGCCACTATAAGACATGGATCCATGTGTTCAAATGTAGTGGCAAAGATGATATCGTATCCTGCCTTGGCGTAACCCCTTAAGACCTGTTCAGCATTGGCTGCCAGAACTTTTTCCGTGTAAGAGACCTCTATCTTATCTCCCAACTTCTTTTTGAGATGTTCGATCCCGCGGTAATGTGCCGTTGTCCATCCCATGTCATCAATGGTCCACAGGAGAGCAAAAGCAACCTTTGTTTTGGCAAAAGCAGGCGGAGTTAAGAGCAGCCCTATGCCGAGTAACACCACAAAAAACAGACTCAGTTTCCTATCCATAACTATCCTCCTTTATTATATATTTTGAAATGCTGTTCGACTCAAAAATTACGGTAAAATTCTATCTTTTTTTCTGTAATGAAATGTTTTGGTATAGACATCCGGATGCCAGATTTTCTGAACATTTCCTAACTTTTAATAATAATGTTACCCACTGAACAATAAATTGGGAGTTATCTCCATTATTCGGGAAGGATTTGGATATTTCTTGAATAATCTTTCTCAAAGCATACATGAATGGACATGGCAATGGTCAGATATTTTGTTTATCGCACCAAAACAATGGCAGTTCCTCCACGCTTTGGTAAAGCCCCAAATGTCAGGCAACATTCCTCTAATGGTTTAGAGAGCGAATGATAGAGACAGCCAAGTCCATTACCATAGCTTTTAAGAAGTTACTAAGGGTGATAAGTAAAGATCAACATCAGAATAAATATAGAGTAGATGTTTTTTTGTCAATTAAAATTTATACATAGAACGTAGATTTCAAAACGAGTTCTGAAAATATTCTGTCATTGCCTTTTAAGGTTTTTTTAACGCACATCATATTGATAAGAATTCGTTTTCTGGTGTGATGAGTATAGGTAATTGTAGGCTTGTATTTCAAGGAAAAGACATCACAAGCTGTAGCACTTTTTTATTCCGCTCTGTAGCTCTTTTTGAATGATACTATGACTCAAAGACTGAACTTTACAATGATTGAAATGGTAGGGATTTACCTCTATTTTGGCCGAATCAGGGTAAACCACTCCATTTGATCCCATAGGTAGTTTTCATAATCAGGAGGTATAAGTCTCGCATTCCGCGGGATAGTCTGGAGCACTGTTGGGGCATGCGCTTGGCTTCAAATGAGGGCAAAAATCTGAATCCTCGTTGGAAGAGTGGGAGACCTTTGTTTTATATTTATCCAAAAAACCTATCCAGTTCACCGTGAGCGTTATGGAACCGAAATCTTCCTCTACCTTGCCTTTGAGGATATAGGGCCGCATCTCATTCAGCATGTGGCAGGACCGATTATATGCATTTGGAAAGAATACGGTTTCATAAAGGCCGGTGGTATCTTCAAAGGAGACGAATTTCATAGGCTCCCCATTTTTGGTATGTACTGTTTTGCCTGTCACTAGCCAGCCGATGATGGTTATTGTTTTCCCCACATGGGCGTTGAGATTACACGCCTTCACATAGTCCATGTTTCTCACAATTCCTTCATAACGCTCGAGGGGGTGGCAGGAGAGGAAAAGTCCCAAGGTATCCAATTCATGCCGCAGCATGAGTTGTTTCGGATAAGGAGGTTGTTTTATGGGGAGTTGGGAGGCAGGTGCGGGAAAAAGGGGAGGGCAGTTCTTCTCCTGGTAGTCTCCGCCGTAGAATCGAAGGGCCTGCCACATGAGGGAAGGCCT
>Ga0315534_1001310_pt1 | contig 17103 bp, 15 predicted proteins | sample SalMarSW160240MG_FD_203094 | JGI IMG/M metagenome (GOLD analysis project Ga0315534, IMG submission 203094) | Salt marsh sediment microbial communities from the Plum Island Ecosystem LTER, Massachusetts, United States - Salt Marsh Sediment SW1602-40 ... | reverse complement strand
GCGCACAACACGGTGGTCGACCGCTATCGCGCGCACAAGCCTGTCGCGTCACTCGACCAGGTCGGAGAGATACACGACGAAAGCCCGATGCCCGAGCGAGCCCTGGAGGCACAACAAGCGATGACTCGGCTGGCTGCTGCATTCGCCCGCCTCAAGCCAAGGTATCGCCAGGTTGTTCTGTGCCGCTTTGTCGGAGAGTTGAGCCACGCCGAGACGGCGGCAGTGCTGGGCACCAGCGAAGGGAACGTACGCGTGCTTCAGCACCGGGCTCTGCAGCGGATGCGGCGCCTATGGACGGAGGAGACAGAATAGGATGAGCCGGCTTCCAGCCAAGATCTTGGCACAGTGTCTCGACGCCATCGAGAGCGGCGAGACAACGCTGGAGGAGTGCAAAACGCGTTACCCGCAATACAGGGAGGAGCTGATGCCGCTCTTGAGGATGGCCGCGACGCTGCGCGACGAGCCATCTATGGGTCCCCGGCCCTCGTTTCGTCGCACGGCGCGACAGAGACTGCTGGCCAAGCTTCCCCCACGGGCTCCCGTGCAACGCGGCATCGCCAGGTGGCCCGTGTGGCAGAGCCTGCCCCGTCGCGCTACCGCGGCTTGGGCTGTGGTGTTGGCCAGCCTGGCCGTGCTGCTGTGCAGCGGCGGCATCGTCTTTGCAGCAGACCGCACGCTGCCCGGCGACGCGCTCTACCCCGTCAAGACGACGGTGGAAGAAGCACGGCTGTGGATCGCACACGGCGACAGGGATGCACATCTCTCCCTGCAGTTCGCTGAGACACGGATCCAGGAGATCAAGTATCTCGGCGTGGCCGGCCGCTTCGATGACATGGCGACAGCCGCAGGTCGCTTTGAAAGTCAGATGCAGCATACCGACCACGCCCTGCACGAGCTGGCCGAACGGGATGCCGAGCTTGCCCAAGCCCTGGCAGCACAGTCGGAAGAAGCTCGAACCGCCTACCGGCGCGAGCTCGTCGAGCTCTTGCAGGCAGCGCCGGACTCGGACCGCCCCACGGTCGAGGGCATCCTCGAGCTGGATGATGACTATCACCCCGAAGATCTGCTCGACGACCGGGAAGAGCAAGAGGCGCCCCCGCCTGCTGCCGTCGACGACGACGGCCCGACACGAAACGACGACTCCTCTTCCGACGATGACCAACCCATTCTGCAAGAGCGGCCAGCAGAGGTGGGCGAAGATGACGAGGACAAAGCCGGCACCTCCGACGCGCCAGGAGATCACGAGTCGGGGGGTGACGCCGGAGAAGAGGAAAAACGAGAGGATAGCGAGAGGCACGACGCGGATAGTCCTGAGGATATCGGCGATCCAGCCCCAGACGAACCCGGACAGGACGGTAGCGATCCCGAGGATGAAGGCACGGACAGTGAGCTGGATCACGACGATTCCGATCATGCAGCGCCCGGCACGGGCGACGAACCCAGTGAGTCCGAGGGATCAGACGAGCGCGACGGTTCGGACGGCCGTGACGGTTCAGATGAACACGACGGTTCAGACGAACACGATGGCACGAGCGAGCCCGATAACGCCGGTTCGGGCCACGAGCACGACCAGGAGCACGACTAAGCCACAGACACCGGGCCGAGCGAGATCGCCGGGCCACCCGGGACAGCCAGACGCTGGATCGGGTGGCCCGACGCTTTCGAAGGCGCCGGGAATCGAGACGGCAGGCGCCCAATCGCTCTCCGGTCACCGGGTGCCCGGCCGGCTAGTGGCAAGAGACGAGAGAAGGAGACACAATCGATGAGTGATGCTGACAGCGGTACTGCGGTCCGGCTGGGACGGCACGGCATCAGCCGCCGGGATTTCCTCCGCTTCTGTGGGGCAATGACTGCAACGTTGGCCCTCCCCAAAAGCTATGCTACACACGTGGCACACGCGCTGCAAACCGCACCCCGCCCGCCTATCGTGTGGCTCGAGTTCCAGGACTGCACAGGTGACACCGAGTCGTTCCTGCGCGCCAAGCAGCCAGACGTGGACGACCTGCTGCTCGAGACGATCTCGCTCAACTATCACGAGACGATCATGGTCCCTGCCGGCGCAGGCACCGAGGCTTCGCTCTCCGACACAGTGAACAACGCGCAGGGGCAGTATATCTGCATCGTCGAAGGATCGATCCCCACCGCGGCCGGGGGCGCCTACTGCACCATTCGCGGCCGTACGGCACTGAGCATCGCCCAGGAGGTATGCAGCAGCGCCCTGGCAACCATTGCCGTGGGCACCTGCGCCTGGGACGGAGGCCTGGCTGCCGCTGCACCGAATCCCACGGGAGCGGTCGGGGTCCGCAATGCTGTGCCCGGCCTGGCAAACTTGCTCAACTTGCCTGGCTGTCCAGCAAACGTCGTCAACCTCTCGGCGACACTCGTCCACTATCTCACCTTTGGCACGCTGCCCCCAACCGACAGCCAGGGGCGCCCTCGCTTTGCCTACGAAGAAGAGATTCACGAGGAATGCGAGCGGCACGAGCACTATGAACACGGCCGCTACGTGCTGGCGTGGGGCGACGAAGGACACCGGCAAGGGTGGTGCCTCAGAAAGATGGGCTGCCGCGGCCCAGAGACACACCACAACTGCCCCCAGGTGCGCTGGAACGACGGTACGAGCTGGCCCGTTGCCTCTGGTCACGGCTGTATCGGCTGTGCCGAGGCCGGATTCTGGGATCGCCATTCCCCCTTCTACACACCGGGCGAAGGCGAGGAAGAAGGCGACGACTGATAGCCGTTCCTGATCCTGCCGTCACTGTCTACCGTGAACGCACCATCACAGATATGGGAGCCAAGATAACCATGACAGAGAGAGTATACTTGCCCATCGTCACACAAGGTGGCGATGGCGTCAGCACCGACCCGAAGATAAAGAAGAACAAGATCGTCATCGATCCGATCACCCGCATCGAGGGACACCTGCGCGTCGAGGTCGAGGTCAAGGGAGACCAGGTCACCGACGCGTGGAGTGCGGGCACCATGTTTCGTGGGATCGAACTGGTGCTGCAAGGACGCGATCCACGGGACGCGTGGCTGCTCACACAGCGCATCTGTGGCGTGTGCACGACGGTGCACGCCATCTGCTCCGTGCGCGCCGTCGAGAACGCGCTGGGCATCGTCATCCCCGACAACGCGCGCCTGATGCGCAACCTGATCGAGGGGGCACAGTTCGTTCAGGACCACGTGATCCACTTTTACCACCTGCACGCGCCCGACTGGGTGGACATCGTCGATGCCCTGTCTGCCGACCCGGCAGCGACCAGCAAGCTGGCACAGTCCGTCTCGCCGCGACCGGGCGCGACCACAGCCTACTTCCAGACGGTGCAGCAGCGTCTGCAGGCTTTTGTCGACAGTGGGCAGCTCGGCATCTTTGCCAACGCCTACTGGGGACACCCCGCCTACAAGCTCCCCTCGGAAGGCAACCTGCTGGCGGTGGCACACTATCTCGAAGCGCTCGACTGGCAGCGTGAGGCAATCAAGATGCACGCCATCCTCGGCGGCAAGAACCCGCACCCCCAGACCTACCTGGTGGGTGGAATGGCACTGCCCGTGTCGCAGAACAGTCCCGACGCGCTGAACTTGACCAAGATCGCCCAACTGCGCACTATAGCGCAGCAGGCGCTCGACTTTGTGCAACAGGTCTACCTGGCCGACCTGCTGCTGGTCGGCTCGTACTACAAGGAGTGGGCGAACCTGGGCGGCAGCCCAGGACACTATCTCTCCTACGGCGACTTTCCGACCGATACCAGCGGCAATCCATCTGCCCTATGGCTGCCGCGCGGCGTCGTGTTCAGCAACGACCTGAGCTCAGCGCAGTCGCTCGACCACCTCCGCATTAAAGAGTACGTCGCGCACTCCTGGTACAGTTACAGCGGCGGTGACAGCGTTGGCCTACACCCAGGCGCAGGAGAGACCCAGCCGAACTTTACCGGGCCTGAGCCACCGTACGACTTGCTCGATACGGAAAGCAAGTACTCGTGGCTGAAAGCGCCGCGCTACGACGGCCTACCGATGGAGGTCGGCCCACTGGCGCGCATGGTCGTCGCCTACGCGTCGGGCCACGCAGGGGTTCGCGGCGCCGTGGATGCGACGTTGGGCACGCTAGGACTCGGCCCAGAGGCGCTCTTTTCGACCCTGGGCCGCGTGGCGGCACGTGGTATCGAGACACTGCTCATCGCGCAGCAAATGCTCGGCTGGATCGACGAACTAGAGGCCAACATCCGCGCTGGACGCACCGAGATCCATAATGGCACACTATGGGACCCGGCGTCCTGGCCTGCCGAAGCAACGGGCTGGGGATCGACCGAGGCACCGCGCGGCGGGCTCGGTCACTGGGTGCAGATCCAGAACGGCCAGATCGCGAACTACCAGGCCGTCGTCCCCACGACATGGAACGGGTCGCCGCGCGACGCATCAGGCCAGCGCGGCGTGTGGGAACATGCCCTGATCGGCACGCCCGTCGCCGACCCGGAGCAACCGCTCGAGATCCTGCGTACGGTGCACTCGTTCGACCCGTGCATGGCTTGTGCGGTACATATCCTCGACGCCGACCAGCGCGAGGTTACTCGTGTCGACGTGGGCTAGGGCTGTGGAAGAGCACGTGCGGGATGGCCAGGTGCTCGTGCTCGGCCTGGGCAATGTCCTCCGTGGCGACGAAGGGCTGGGCGTGCACGCACTGCAGCGTCTCGCAGACCGCTATGTGCTCCCCCCAGAGATCGAGGTGGTCGACGGAGGGACACTGGGCCTCAACCTCCTGCCCTACCTGGATGGCACGTCCATGCTGCTGGTGATCGACGCCGTACAGGCTGGCCGCGCGCCGGGGAGCCTGGTCCGGCTGCAGGACGAGGCGATCATGCCAGTCCTTGCGGTCAAACTCTCCCTGCACCAGGCAGGCCTGCGTGAACTGCTCGCCACCAGCCGCTTGCTGGGCACGCACCCGGCCCAGGTCGTCCTGCTGGGCATCGAGCCCGATACCATCGGCTGGACGACCGATCTGTCGACACCTGCCGCCGCGTCCATGGACGCGCTCGTCGACGCAGTGGCGGACGAGCTCCGGCGATGGGGAGCAACGATAAAGGACCGACGGCCGTAACGCGGCTCATATGTGCACGCACGTCGCCGGGGGCGCGAGATTCGCGCCCCCGGCGATGCGCTCCAGGCTCGGCGCTCACCCGAGCTTGACATCCCTCCGATCCAGGCTACAATCGCCCTTGAACGAACTATCTCCACCTCGGTCAGGGTCTGACGAGATGCCAGCACCGATTCCTACAGACGAACTGTGCTCGTGGCCCCGTCCGGCGCCCCTGTTCGCTCCTTCCAGGAGTACGTGGGCGATGCGCCAGGCCGCTGGCGACGAATCCAGTCCATAACGATCGCGCTTCCGAGAACGATCAATGATCAGAGAGGAGCACTGGACGTGCGAGTATCAAGAGTCGAGGTCATCCGCAGCAAGGAACCGATTCCCCTACCCCAGCCGTGGCGCGCCGCCTGGCGCGAGCCGGAGGGCAAACCGGTCACCTCGTTGCCGTTCGCGTTCTACAAGGTCCACACCGACGAGGGGATCGTCGGCATCGGCCCCTACACCGGCGGCGATCCGGCGCTGGCAGAGGGAGTCGATCCCTTTCAGGTCGGCGCCTTCTGGCAGACACACATGAGCGGCAAGCGCTCCGGGAACGCCGGGCGCGGCGCCGCGGGGATCGAGATCGCGCTGTGGGACATCGTGGGCAAGGCGGCGGGCCTGCCTCTGTACAAACTGCTCGGCGCGTGCCGCGACCGGATCATGGTCTATGCCGCCACCAGCCGCCTCCTTCCGCCAGCACAGTTGGTTGAGCTCGTAGAGGGAATCGTCGCCCAGGGATTCCGGGCCGTCAAGCTCCGCCTACACCGCCCCGACCCGCGCGATGACCTGGCAGCGGTCGAGGCGGTGCGCAAGGCCCTCGGCGACGAACTGCTCATCCTGGTCGACGCCAACCAGAACAACCCGTCGACCGAGTACCGGTTCTGGTCGCGGCGCACGGCGCTCCACATGGCCAGGGCGCTGGAAGCGCTCGACGTGTACTACCTCGAGGAGCCCCTGCCCAGGACGGATATCGAGGGCCTGGCCGAGATCGCCGCTGCGGTCGACATGTTCATTGCCGGCGGTGAGCACACGCCGACGCTGTACGATTGGCGCGAGCACATATTGCGGGGCGCGTACGACATTCTCCAGCCCGATGCCGCCCTGGGCGGGAACGTTGGCATCACCGGCCTGCGCAAGGTTGCCGAGCTGGCAGAGCCCTTTGGCCGCCTGGTCGTGCCGCACGTCCTCTCCGGCGGCGACTTTCCACTCGACCTGGCAGCGACGCTCCATGCCATGGCCACAGTCGAGAACTGCCCGCTGGTCGAGTATGGCTACGACCCGCCGATCCTCACGCCCGAGACCACGCAGGCGTTCGTTCGAGAGCCGATCCGGATCGAGCCCGATGGAACTGTGCGCCTGCCCGACAAGCCGGGCCTCGGCATCGAGATCGACGAGGAGCGGCTCCGCTAGACGACGACAAGACCCCAAGGGTATACGGGCCCGGAGGTCTGGCGGACCTTCGGAGTCCGCCAGACCCTTTGGGTCTTCCCGATACTATGCCCCGGAGGAGAGATGGCCCCAAACGACGATCGGCAGAACGTGATCTGGATCTTTGGCGACCAGCACCGGGCGCAGGCACTCGGCTACGCCGGCGATCCCAACCTGCGCACCCCGCACATCGATCGGCTGGCCTCGGAAGGCGTCACCTTTACCAACGCCGTCGCCGGCTGCCCATGGTGCACGCCCTTTCGCGGCTCGTTACTGACCAGCTTTTACATCCACCACGCGGTGCAGCGCACGCCGCAGCGCATCGATCCTGGTCTGCCGATGGTGACCGACGTGTTCAACGAGCAGGGCTACCTCACCGCCTACTTTGGCAAGTGGCACCTCGGCGGCAGCAACCGCATTGTCTACATCCCACGGGAGGAGCGCGGCCGTTTCGACATCTGGATCGGCTACGAAAACAACAACGCCCAGTACGACTGCTGGGTCCACGGGCACGACCTGCATGGGCGCGACGACCAGGATGCGCACGCGGAAAAGCTCGACAGCTACGAGACGGATGCCCTGACCGATCGCCTCATCTCCTTCCTGGCCGAGTATGGGGCCGGCCCCCAGCCCTTCTTTGCCGTGCTCTCGGTCCAGCCCCCACACAACCCGCACGTCGCCCCGCCCGAGTACGTGCGTCGCCACGATCCTGGGCAGGTGGTCCTGCGCCCTAACGTGCCCGACATCCCACGGATCAAGGATCAAGCGAGGTCTGAGCTAGCTGGCTACTATGCCCAGATCGAGAACCTCGACTGGAACGTGGGGCGGGTGATGGCCACGCTGCGCGACCTGGGCCTGGAGGACACGACGCACGTCGTCTTTTTCTCCGATCACGGCGACATGCACGGCTCGCACGGTTACGTGCGCAAGAGCAGCCCCTGGGAGGAATCTATCCGTATCCCATGCATCTTTCGCCCGGCAGGCGGCATGCGGGCCAACGCGGAGAGCGATGCGCCGTTCAACCACGTCGATTTCGCCCCCACCACGCTCGGCCTGTGCGACATCGCGGCGCCCGATTGGATGCAGGGCACCGATCTCTCCTACCACATCCTGTCGGGGCGCCCCCCGCCTGCGGACGAGCCGGACTCGGCTTTCCTCCAACACAGCTTTCGCAAGCGCTTTGACTGCCTGAACCGCGTCTGGCGCGGGGTGCGCACCCGGGATGGCTGGAAGTACGTCTGCCTGGAAGGGCAGCCGCTTATGCTGTTCAACCTCAACGAGGATCCCTACGAGCTCAATAACCTAGCCTTCCTCGACACCTACAACGAGGTGCGCGCCGAGCTCCAGGCCATGCTGACGGATTGGCTAGGGCGAACCGGCGACACGTTCGAACTGCCAGAGCTCTGAGGATCGTTTCCCCGCCAACTCACAGCCGCCTACCGAAGGAGGTCTTGCATGACTGAAGAACAGAAGGTCGGCCCTGAGGCCGTGGTTACGCTCCGCGAGATCACGCGCGAGACCGTGGGCCAGATCTGCGACCTGAGCGACACGCTGTCCGAGCAGCAGCAGGAAATGGTCGCCCCAAATGCGAAATCGATCGCGCAGGCCCACTTTGAGCCAAAGGCGTGGTTCCGCGCCATCTATGCCGACGAGACGCCCGTCGGGTTCATCATGCTCTATGACGATCCCGATGGACCCGAGTACTTTCTCTGGCGGCTCATGATCGCCGCGCCACACCAGCGCAAGGGCTATGGCCGCCGCGCGGTAGCGCAGCTGATCGAGTACGTCCGGACCAGGCCAGGCGCAGTGGAACTCCGGGTCAGCTATGTGCCGATCGAGGGTGGGCCAAAGGAGTTCTACCACAAGCTCGGCTTTGAGCCCACGGGGCAGAAGGTAGGTGACGAGATCATGATGCGCCTGCTGTTGTGAGGTACCAGGAGGAGCAAAGCGCCGCCACGGTTGACGTGGCGGCGCTTTGCGTTACGCCTAGGGCCAGAGCGGCACCATCTCCTTCTCCGCCAGGACCTCGTCCATCTCTTCGTCCGAGGGCCTGGCCTTGAAGCGGCTGGCTGCGTTCAGCACCTTGGGCAGGATGTGTATGTCGGACGCCGTGTTGAGGAACACGTAGGGATTGCCCAGCACCCAATGCACCGCCTTGTCGATCGCTTCCTGCTCGACCAGCGGCTGGTACCACGTGTTCGCCGTGCGCGGCCGCTCGTCCCACGGCCGGCGCGCGATCCCCTTGATCGTCTGCACCGCCACCTGCCGTTTCCGGCACATCTCCACCAGCGCCTCGAAATCGGCCGCATACTGCGCGTTCTGGAACAGGATATAGTTGTAGGGGAGCAGTACCGAGTCGAACTCAAAGCGCTCCAGGCTGCGCATGTGCGTGGACGGCGCTGCCAGGGTATGCCCGGTCACGCCGACAAAACGGGTCAGGCCCTCCTCGCGCGCCTCGACCGCGGCTTCCAGCGCCCCGCCCGGCCCCATCGCGATCTCCCACTCTTCGGGATCGATCAGGTTGTGCAACTGCAGCAGGTCGACGCGATCGACGCGCAGCCGCTCCAGCGAGCGGTGAAACTCGTCGCGCGCCTTCTCATAGGTGCGCTCGCCGGTCTTGGTCGCCAGGAAAAAGGTGTTGCGATAGTGCTCCATCCACGGCCCGATCCGCAGCTCGGCGTCGCCATAGCTCGCCGCAACGTCGATGTGGTTGATCCCGTACTCGAGGAGCACGTCCAAGGTGCGATCTGCCGCCGCCTGGTCCACCGACCCGACCGCTGCCGCACCGAACAGGGTCCGCGTACTCATGTGCCCCGTTCGCCCAAATTCCGATTTCGCAATCATGTCGTTCTCCTTTCCGTCCGAACAGCAATGCTCCACGCCCGACCCGAACCGCGGCCTACGACCCCTGATCGCAGAGCAGGAAGGTCTGCCGCAGGGCCTCGATCAGATCTCCCTTTGGCTTGAACTCGTGACCAACATACAGGTCATAGCCCGTCGTCGCGATCGCACGACAGATCCCGGCATAGTTGAGCTCTTGCGTGTCGTCCATGTCGTTGCGCCCGGGGTTGCCCGCCGTGTGAAAGTGGCCGATCCAGCGAATGTTCTGCTGGATGGTGCGGATCACGTCGCCCTCCATGATCTGCATGTGATAGATGTCATAGAGCAGCTTGACGCGCGGGCTGCCCACCTTCTCGCAGACCGCGACGCCCCACGCCGTGTGGTCGCACTGGTAACCGGGATGGTTGACCTTGGAGTTCAGCAGCTCCAGGTTGAGGTTGATACCCCGTTCCTCGGCATACGGCGCGATGCGCCGGAACCCATCGGCGACGGCATCGATCGCCTCCAGCTCGCTCACGTGCGGCTGCCGGTTGCCGCTCAGGCAGATCAACCCGGGGATGCCGTGCTCGGCGGCGATGTCGATCGACTCGCGCAGCTCGGCTTCGATCCGGTCGTGCTGTGAGCGGTCGTTCAGTGCACCCGGGCGCGAGACGTGCCCGCCCATGCTCGCTACCGCGAGCCCATAGCGGTGCGCCGTCTCGATCACCTCCTGGTAGTCGTCGCCCCGCCCCCACATCTCCATCGCCGCATAGCCAATCTCAGCACTGGCCCTGAAGAGGTCGTCGTAGCTCATGTCCTGAGGCTTCATGATCGGGTAACAGACGGACTGCTTGATGCGCATCGAGTCAGTGCCCTCCTCTGCTGGATGGATCGCCCTGCCCATCGCGGTCGGGCCGCGGTTGACCTCATTGTACTGCTACCCTCGCCAACAGGCAAACGACAAACGTCGCATGACGCGGCAGGAGCTCCAGGCAATAGCCCACGTGTGCCACGTGGGGCTCTTCCAGCTCGATGTCACGCGGCACACGTGACCTGCTTCCAGAGGCAAACGGGTCGCACGTCCCGCTTTGACATTTTCCGGGATGTGCAGTATAGTCGGTGGTGAAAGCGCTTACACCCACCACAGGGGCAGAGATGCGACCGACGATCTATACCGTCGCCGAGCGAGCAGGCGTCTCGATCGCCACCGTCTCGCGCGTGCTCAACAACAGTCCTCGGATCTCGGCCGAGACCAGGGCCAAGGTCCTGCAGGTGATGCAGGAGCTGAGCTATCGTCCCAGCGCGGCGGCACGTGACCTGGCTCGCAACACCACCGAGACGATCGCCCTGCTCTTTCCCGAGGTCTCTGGACCTTTTTTCTCCGAGATCATCCGTGGCATCGAGACCGAGGCCCACCGGCATCACTATCACCTATTGGTCTATAGCTTGCCCAGCGCTGACCAAGAGGACCAGCTCTTGCCCTTCCTGTCGAGCAAGGTGGACGGCATGATCGTCGGCAGCCACTGCGAGGCGAGCTACGTGCAGCGCCTGCACGAGCAGGACGTGCCTTTTGTCCTGTTGAACCAGCAACTCGAAGAGATGGCCGCCGACAGCATACAAACCAGCAGCTTTGAGGGCGCCTACGAGGCGGTCGATCATCTCGTGGGACACGGCTACGAGCCGATTGCATTCATCGCCGGCCCTGCGACATCTACCCAGAGCCGGGTCCGCCTGGAAGCCTACCGGCAGGCGCTGGTAGATCGCGGCTGGCCGCAGGATCCGCAGTGGATCGTCGCGGGCGACTATTCCGAGCAAAGCGGGGAACGAGCAATGCGTACGTTACTCTCCTATGCGCAGCCGCCCCGCGCCGTGTTTGCTGCTAACGACCAGATGGCGATCGGCGCGATCGACGCTGCGCGCAACCAAGGGCTGTCCGTGCCGCACGACGTGGCCATCGCCGGCTTTGACGACCTGCCGGTAGCCGCCTATATCGACCCCACTTTGACCACGGTCCGCCGGAGCGTGCGTGAGTCGGGCGAGTTGGCGGTGCAGCTCCTGGTGCGACGCATCGAGGAACCGGATGCGCCGGTCGAGCAAATCGTGCTGCCGACAAAGCTCGTCATCCGCCGTTCATGCGGCTGCACAAGTCCCGGCGAGTAGAGCAGGTAGCCAGCGCTCCGTGGCTTGGCTGAGGGCGACGCCTCTTGGATCGCAAAGCAGATAGCGGCCATCGAGGTAGCACGGGCCGCAGAAAGGATGTGAGCGTGGACAAGCGGGAAACGGTTCTGCGCCTGTTGGACGAGACGCGAACGCCGGATTACGTCCCGGCTGCGTTCTTTCTGCACTTTCCGCCCGAGTACCATCGCGGGCAGGCGGCGATCGACAAGCACCTCGAGTACTTTTGCCACACAGGCATGGATTTTGTCAAGATCCAGTACGAGTTTCCCTTCCCGCACCGGCCCGAGATCCAGTCGCCTGGGGACTGGGACAAGATGCCGCGTTATGGGCAGGCCTTTTTCCAGGACCAGCTCGAGATCGTCGCCGGCCTGGTGGAAGCAGTCAAAGGGGAGGCCCTGGTCCTGCAGACCCTCTACTCTCCCTTTATGAGTGCCGGCCATACGACCAGCGACGAGACGATCACGCAGCACATTCAGATCGACCCAGAAAACGCCAAGGTCGGGCTCGAGATCATCACCGAGAGCATCCTGTGGTTCGTTCGCGAGTGCGTCAAGCGAGGGATCGACGGCTTTTACGCCTCCACCCAGGGCGGGGAGCGCGGTCGCTTTGACCCGGCGCTCTTTGCCGACGTAGTCAAGCCGTACGACCTCGCGGTGATGAACGAGATCGATGCCACCTGCCCCTTTAACATCCTCCACATCTGCGACTATCAGGCCCCGTACGACGACCTGGCGCCCTTCCTGGACTATCCAGGCGACATCGTCAACTGCCCGCTGGAGGTGGGCGGTCAGGCCATGACCGCCCGCGAGGCAGCGCGCATGTTTGGCCGCCCCTACATGGGCGGCCTCGACCGGCACGGGATCATTGCCAGTGGCAGCAAAGAGGAAATCAAAGCAGCGGTAAAGGATGTGCTTCGCGACGCGCCAGAGCGCTTTATCCTGGGGGCCGACTGCACACTCCCCGGCGACATTGACTGGGGCAACATCCGGACGGCGATCGCCGCCGCGCACGATCATGCATAGGATCCGCACCATCACACCTGGTTAGGCTTTCCCGAGTCACAAAGGAGGCGTATCGATGACTGAACCGTTCAAGCTCTGCATCCTGTTTGGCGACGCCCCGGACAGGCCCCCGACCGAGATTGGGCCAGGCTGGGAAATGGCCGAGATCCCAGTTGGTCTGCTGGTCAACCCCTTTGAGAGCGCCGCCGTGTGGTCCGCACGCCGCCAAGAGATCGAATCGTGGGACCTGCCCCCCATTCGCGTCGCCAGCCACTTTTTGCACTCCTGGGGGCTGACTCCGGTCGGCCCCGGTGTAGACTGGCAGCAGCTCGAATTCTGGACGCAGCGTGCTTTTGCCCGATTGGCTGGCCTGGGCGTCGAGGTGGCGGGCGTATATGGCAGCTTTTTCACGGTCCAGGATGGCTATCCTTGGAGCCGGGCCATGGCGCAGGCAGTGCGTTTCGTCGACATGATGGCCGACTGTGCCGAGGCGCACGACATGTTGATCGCGCTCGAGCCAACCGCCGTCCCCGAGACGCTGTGGCCAACCTACCGCGACGGGATCGCCTTTGCCAAGAATGAGGTCGGCCGGGCCTCGGTGCGCGTGATGGCCGACATAGCCTACTTTCTGCGCGGGAACCAGCCGCTGGAAGACATTGCCATCGAGCCAGAGTACTGCCTCCATGTGCACGTTGCTGGCGAGGGCGGGCAGCCTGGTGTGGGCGATCGCGAGGACCTGCACCTGCGCCTCTTTCGCATCCTGCGCGACATCGGCTACGAGCGCGGCGTCTCGGCTGCCTGTCCCTGGGTCAGCACCGAAGGTACGGCCATGAACTTTGGCCGGGAGACGGACAGGTCCTTGCGCTACCTCAAGGACCTGCGCGCCAGGGTCTATGCCGAGTAGGACACATCGCATCCAGCAAGGAGCGAACCAATGGAATCTGAAGCGTCAGCATTCGTTACAGTCAGCGGGCAGCAGTTTGCCGCACCGGATGGGAAGCCGATGCTGCTCAAGGGCATCGGCATCGGCAATTGGCTCCTGCCCGAGGGCTACATGTTCGGTTTCCAGCGTGCCAACTCGCCCCGGCTGATCGACGAGGTGATCTGCCAGCTCGTCGGCGAGGAGCGAGCGCGCACGTTCTGGCAGACGTTCTACGAGCAGTACGTCACCCGGGACGACGTGCACGCGATCGTGGAGGCTGGTTTCAACCACATCCGCGTCTCTTTCAACTGGCGCCTGTTCCTCACCGATGCCATGCCGCGCCAACTAGAGGGCGTGGGCTGGACCTGCCTGGACCACGTCATCGACTGGTGTAAGGCTGAGGGGCTGTACGTCATCCTCGACATGCACGGTGCGCCGGGCGGGCAGACCGGCGACAACATCGACGATAGCTGGGGGTATCCCTTTCTCTATGAGAGCGAGGAGAGCCAGGAGCTGACCGTCGGCCTGTGGGAAGCGCTCGCCCAGCGCTATGGGGACGAGCCGATCGTGATCGGGTACGACCTGCTGAACGAACCGATCGCGCCTCACTTTGACCGAGAGCGCCTCAACCCCCGGCTAGAGCCACTCTACCAGCGGATCGTCAGCGCGATCCGCAGGCACGACAAGCACCACATCGCTTTCCTCGGCGGCGCACAGTGGAATACCAATTTCGACGTGTTTGGCCCGCCTTTCGAGGACAAGCTGGCCTACACCTTTCACCGGTACTGGCAGGATGTCGAGCCGGCGCTGATCCAGGAGTACCTCGATTTCGGCGAGCGCTATGACGTGCCACTGTGGATGGGCGAATCGGGCGAGAACACGCACGAGTGGATCGCTGCGTTCAGGGAACTGCTCGAGGCGAACGAGATCGGGTGGTGCTTTTGGACCTACAAGCGCCTCGACACAGAGCGCTGCGTGGCCTCGATTGCGCGGCCAGAAGGGTGGGACGCAATCGTCGAGTTTGCCGACGATCCCCGATCGACATATAAAGAGGTTCGCGAGGCGCGGCCGCCTATGGACATCGCTGCCAAGGCGCTGGACACCTATCTGGAGAACGTGCGCCTCGCGAACTGCACGATCAACCGGGGCTACCTGCAAGCCCTGGGCTTGGCATAGAGATCACAAGGAGGACAAACATGACGTTCCTGGAACTGGCGCGGACGCGCTGCAGCATACGCGGCTACAAACCCGATCCGGTAGAACCGGAAAAGCTGGAGCAGGTGCTCGAGGCAGCGCGCCTGGCGCCGACCGCGGGCAACCGCCAACGCTTCAGACTGATCGTGATCCATACCGAGGGCCGCGAGGAGGAACTGCGGCGGATCTATGACCGCGACTGGTTCGTCCAGCCGCCCCTGGTGATCTGTGCCTGTCGCTATCCCATGGACCCGGCACGTCAGCGCAAGGACTATACCGACGTCGACATCGGCATCGTGGTCGACCACCTGATCCTGGCTGCCGCCGAGCTGGGCCTGGGCACGTGCTGGATCGGCGCCTACGACCCGGCTGCCGCGCGCGAGATCCTGGGCTTGCCCGACGAGGTAGAGCCAGTCGTGTTCACGCCACTGGGCTATCCCGCCGCGCCACCGAGGGAGAAGCAGCGCAAATCGCTGGATGAGTTGGTGTGCTACGAGCACTGGTAAGCCGTCACGATTGTTCTCGACTGAGGGCGGGCACGGCCCGCTAGCAGGCGCGTGCCCGCCCGTCCCATTCACTGGAGGAGCAAATGGGTTCTCACGTCACGATTGGGTTCGTTCCGTCCTACCGCTTTCGTTACACCGAGTGGTGCCAAAAGATGCGCGACGACTCGCTGGCGACCTTTGGCCAGGTTTCTGGCATGCGAGTGGTCGTCCCACAGCCATCGCCAGACGGGGAAACGCTCGATCCCGTAGAGGGGCTCACGCCGCACGGGATGGTACATTCGCTTGACGAGGCCGAGGTGGTTGCAGAGTATTTCCAGAGGCAGAAGGTTGATGGGCTGATCCTCTGCCCGCTCGACTTTGGCGACGAGCGCTCGGCGAGCAAGGTCGCCGAAAAGCTGGGCGTGCCGGTCCTCCTCTACGCGACCAAGGAGCCCCCCGGGCTAGATGATCCGGGGCTGAGCCGCGTCTCAGACTCTTATTGCGGCAACCTGTCGATGGCGTCTGGCCTCTACCGCCGCAAGATCCCCTTTTACTATGCCGGGCTGTTTTTTCCCGACGAACCCGCGTTCGAGGCCGAGGTCGAGACTTTCGTGCGTGCCGTAGCAGTGGTCAAGGGGCTCAAGGGAGCACGCCTGGGCCAGGTCGGCGTTCGCCCCCCCACCTTTGAGACGGTCGGCTATGACGAGACAGCCATGATCCGTAAATTCGGCCAGAACATGATCTATGCCAACCTGGGCGACATCACTGCCGCGGCCAAGGCGTTGGCCGACGACGACGCGCGCGTCTCCGCCGTCATCGATGACATCCACGAGAGATACGCGACGATCACCGTCAGCGACACCTACCTGCTTACCTCGGCCAAGTTGGAGGTTGCGCTGACCGATTTCTGGACGCGTAACAAGTTGTCGGCGATGGCGATGCAGTGCTGGCCCTCGGTCGGGCGTGAACTGGGCATCTCGGTCTGCGCCACCTATGGGCGCCTCACCGAGAAAGGGATGCTCACCGCCTGTGAGGCGGACATCCTCGGCGCGCTGTCGATGATGGTCAACTATCACGCCGCCCTGGGCGAGACGGTGCCCCACTTTGTCGACTGGACGATCCGGCACCGCGAGAACCCGAACCAGTTGCTGGCCTGGCACTGCGGCAACGCGCCCGCTTGCCTGGCTACAGACCCGGCGCGGCGGGCACTACGGTCGCGCAGGAACATGGTCGGTGAAGGAAAGGTACCCGAGTTCGATCCGACGGCGGGCCTATCCCAGTTCCAGATCAAGCCGGGCACCGTCACCTTCTGCCGACTGGCCGAGTACGATGACGTGTGGAAGATGCTGATCGCCACCGGCGAGATCGTGCCTTCCGACGAGACGCTCGCCGGGACCTGGTCGTGGGTCCAGGTAAAGGACCACGACGCGCTGTATCGCACGCTGGTCGAGGAGGGTTTCGTCCACCACGCCAGCATGGTCCACGGCGACCAGACGCAGGCGCTGCTTCAAGCCTGCAAGTTCATGGACATCAAGCCGATCGTCGTCTAGATCGCACGAATAGGATGGCTGGGACGATGCCGGCCATCGCGTGCTTGTGCCTAGAACGGAACTGGATCCTATGAATGATGCACCTCAGATCATTGGCCTGGGTTTGGCGACGCTCGACGTGCTGATCCGCCTCAAGGATATGCCAACCTGGGAGCACGGCACGCGGGTGAGCAGTTTTCGCTTCGACGGCGGTGGCCTGGTCGGCACAGCCATGGTCGCCGCAGCCAGGCTGGGCGCCCGGGTTGGCTTTGTCGGGACGGCGGGCAGCGACGAGGCTGCCGAACTCAAGCTGCGCTCCTTTGTCGAGTGCGGCGTCGACCTCAGCCACCTGATCCGGCGCGAAGGAGCAGAAGATCAGGTCGTGCTGGTCTTTGTCCACGCCGAGACCGGCGAGCGTACCTTT
>Ga0315534_1001308_pt1 | contig 17127 bp, 16 predicted proteins | sample SalMarSW160240MG_FD_203094 | JGI IMG/M metagenome (GOLD analysis project Ga0315534, IMG submission 203094) | Salt marsh sediment microbial communities from the Plum Island Ecosystem LTER, Massachusetts, United States - Salt Marsh Sediment SW1602-40 ... | reverse complement strand
AGAACAACCACCTACAACAGAACAACCACCTACAACAGAACAACCACCTACAACAGAACAACCACCTACAACAGAACAACCACCTACAACAGAACAACCACCTACAACAGGAACAGGCTTTCTATTGATAGTTACAGATGTTCTTAATGATGATAATGGCACTAAACAAGCTTCTGATTTTACTGTCAATATCCAAGGAAACGAAGCTATACCTTCGTCCTTTAGTGGTATGCAATCGCCAACAGGAAAAATAGTTGCTGTTAATGAAGGAAATTATTCTGTAAAATTAAATGACAACTTTGGATACGAAACAGAATTTCTATATGATTGTTCTGGAACTATCAGTGCCCAAGATACACGAGTATGTGTTATCAATATAGATGATCCCAACTTGCCTCCTCCAGTAGTATGTCCAGCAGGTCAACACTTTGACGCAGCAACAAATTCCTGTGTACCTAATCAACCAGGAACAGGATTTCTACTGGTAGTTTTAGATGTTGATAACAATAACGGAGGTACAAAAATAGCATCTGATTTTGAAATGACTATTAATGGTAACAATCCAAGACCTTCTACATTTAAAGGATCACAATCACCATTGGGACATATTATAGCGTTGAATGAAGGACAATTTGATATAACAGTAAAGAATAATTTTGGTTATATTACAAAATTCCTATATGATTGTGCTGGTACTATTAATGCTGACGAAAATAAGGTCTGTGTCGTTAATCTTGACGACCCAATAACAGAAGTTAGCTCTGGATCGCCTCTAACAGAGGGATGCCCAGCAAGCCAACAGTTTGACGCAGAAACAAACACCTGTGTACCAGAAACCACTCAACCATCACCTATAACCTGTCCAGCAGGCCAACAGTTTGACGCAGAAACAAACACCTGTGTACCAGAAACCACTCAACCACCATCAGGAGGTGAATTTGTTCCTTTCAATTTTGCAGCAGCAGGTGATTGGAATTGTAACTCTAATTCTAAAAAAACAGTACAATCTATCCTTTCTAAAGATCCAGAGTTAGTACTTGGATTGGGAGATTATTCTTATGAATCTGATGCTGATTGTTGGCTTGATGTTATAAAGCCTTTAAACGATGAGATGAAAATTACAATTGGAAATCATGATAGTGATGAAGAAGAAAGCACGAGTATAACTGAACAATTATTAGATCACTTTAACTTAGATAAACAGTATTATTCATTTGTCCATGAAAATACATTATTCCTAGTTATGTCCACACAGGAATCCTTCTCGAAAAATTCCGACCAATATAATTTCGTAAAAACTGAACTTGAAAAAGCATCCAAGGATAAAAACATCATTTGGAAGGTAGTTTACTTCCATAAGCCTCCATATGCTACCTCTACCAAACATTCAGGGTTAACAAGTTTGAGAGACGTATATCATCCACTATTTGACGAATATAAAGTAGATCTGGTTCTTTCCGGTCATAATCATAATTATCAAAGAACTTTTCCTCTGAAATTTAATTCAGGAAGTTCCTCGCAACCGATAATAACAGATACAGCTACTGATGTTTACAATGACGTTGGCGCACCTATATTCATCACTGCCGGTACTGGTGGAGTCTCCTTACATGGGCTAGGTAACCAAGCCGAATTTAACGCAAAACAAATCGGTAAATTTGGCTATCTTAATGTAGATATATCTGGTGAGAATGGTGAAAAATTAGTTGGAACATTTCTCGATAATAACGGCAATCAATTAGATACCTTTACTCTTACAAAATCTATAGTCTCGTCTTCAGTATTTCCATTACAAGAAAATGCATCAAATATACAAAATGTTGGATTGGATAAATTTGGAATAAACAAGATTTATCCAACTAAGCAAGCTGGTGATGAATGGTTTATGAACAATGACAATATAAAATCTGATCCACGATTAAAAATTGGTGCTGGAATAAAGGACTTAATAAAGAATGAAGACGGATCTTGGTCTCCAACACCACAAGATAAAGTAATCCTTGAGATAGCTACTTCAAACTCTTCAGGGAAATTTAACAAATCAAATATGACCGCTTATGAGTTAAATGAACTTGCAAAAAAAGGATATTGGTTTAATGAAAATGATTGGACAAATATTGAAATTACTGGATATTTCAAAGTAAATTCCACCAGCGATACATCATTAGGATATAGTTTCTTACCGCGGTCAATAGATCATAGCAGTGATAACGGAGGATGTGGAGGTGCAACACCTATATTCACATTTGGTTTTAACGGAGAATTGGAAGCTAAAAAAGAAATGTGGCATTTAAGTTTGATAAATACAGATACAGAAAAGATTAGCGAACTTTCACCTTCTATTGTAGGTAAATGGTTGGGAATAAAGGCAATAATCTATAATCTACCAAATAATGATGTGAAACAAGAATTTTGGATCGATAAAGAAAATAATGGAAAATGGGAAAAAGTCTATGAATTTACAGATGAAGGAGGTTTTGGACAAAAAGGTCCATCAGGACCCGAAAAATGTGGAGGACAATGGGATCAAAGATATACATGGGGTTCTCCAACAGTTATGATTAAATGGAATCAAGCTGATGTGCAATTCAAAGATCTTTCGGTACGTGAAATCGTTCCTCCAAATTAGTAGCCTAAACTTGCAATATTTTTTTCGTCTTAAATTCAACATATTAGCTTAACTATTTTAAGAATTGCATTTAATTTTTTTTGCTTAGAAACATAATACTCTAAAATACAATACAAATTTTATTTTAATTATGACTTTGAATGTATTTATGTCTAGTATTTATATTATATTTCATTTATATTATTTCTAATTTTAGAAGAATCTACTATATTATTAGAACAAAAAATTCCAAAATAAATAAATAAGATTAATAATTCTAGATTAAATGTTACTTAGGTTTGTAACCTAATACTAATATACGTTTTTCTCTATTTGAAAATGAATTTAATGGTAAATGCAAGGCCCTATCTTATAGTTTTTACATTATTTCCATTATTAACCATATTAGGTTTATATTCATTCTTAGCACCAGTTGAAATATTCTCATTTTCAGATAATAAAATTACTCAAGAGAGTTTAGAAAGTCCATCGATTGCTCAATTGCCATCATTAGATGAGCAATCTCAATTTGGCTATGTTATACTATCAACTAATATTATAAATGGTGAAAAAAGCAACCAACAAACCTTAGATTTTACCATTAATGTTATGGAAACTAATGGACCTCCTTCCTCTTTTAAAGCAGTTCAACCTCCTCAAATTCAAGTAATTCCAGTAAAAGAAGGAGATTATAAAATTTCAATAAGTGATGCAAAGAATTCTGAAATCTTTCTAGGAGAGCAGTGCGAAGGAATAATGAATTCTGGTGAAGTTAAATCTTGTGAGATAAATGTAGATTATCGTAACGTGATTCATACATTATCTGTTGAGAATAAATCAATAAAGCACTCCCTGCCTTTATCAGAATTATTATCGCCTCCTAATGCTCAAATAGAAGACAAAAAGAAAATGCTTGAGATTGCAGAGATTCCCAAACCGTCAGATACATCTAAGGTAGGGTTTCTGATACTATCTACTAAAGTCATAAACAACAATGGAGGCAATAAACAATCTTCTGATTTTATAATAAATATAAATGGAACTCCTGCCTTTCCTCCGTCTTTTAAAGCCGCTCCTTCTAATTTAATACAGATCGTTTCTCTTACAGAAGGCCAATATTCGGTATCGGTCAATGATGTACCAGGATATAACGCAAATTTTGAACTTGAATGCAGTGGTCAAATAGACGCAAAGCAAATTAAAAGTTGTCTTATCAATATAGATGATATATCTTCTACAACATCATGCCCAGCGGGTCAACACTTCGATGCAGAAACAAACTCTTGTGTAACAGATACTACTCCACCACCTATATCTTGTCCAGCAGGTATGCACTATGATCCTATAACAAAATTCTGTGAAATAGATACCACTCAACCACCACCTATAACATGTCCACAAGGCCAACACATCGACACAGAAACAAACACCTGTGTACCAGATATCACTCAACCACCACCTATAACATGTCCACAAGGCCAACACATCGACACAGAAACAAACACCTGTGTACCAGATACCACTCAACCACCACCTATAACATGTCCACAAGGCCAACACATCGACACAGAAACAAACACCTGTGTACCAGATACCACTCAACCACCACCATCTAGTGGTAGTTTCCCTGTCCAAAATGTGCAATGGTATTATGACTCACAGTTAGCTTTAAGTAAAGATATTACTTTACCTAAAGGGAAAACACATCCAGATGATCCAGTCTTGTTATCCAGCGGAGCAAGTGGGGTAAAATCTCATACAATAAAAGATGGTTGGTTAGAAGTAGAATCAGGTGGAGGAAATGGAAGGGTTTACTGGGACTATCATGATTCTCCACAGTTCTCACAATTACCCACAGCAGGATTTAATACTGTGATGACAGGAACATTCATGCTCAAACCAGGAATTGATAATCTATCAATTAAAGACGGAAATCATGGCACAAATGGATGGTCACTTGATGGTCAATATGTTTTTGGAGGATTTGGATTATCTATCCACAGGGATGACATTCAAAGTAAGGCAGAATATTGGCATAACGAACAAGGGAGAAAACTCACTTTCCCATATCCTAATGGAATTAAATTAGTAGATAACAAAGAATACAAATTCTTCCTAACGATAAGAACAGATAGGACAAATCAAGAAGTTGTGTTAAATGTATGGTTAGATTTTGGTGATGGTAAAGGTTGGGTTCATGTAGTAAAAGATAGAAAATGGGGTAAAAACGATTGGGATCCTGGAAGTGTACCTAGTGGAGGGGATAAAGAGCAAATAGAACAAGGACCATCATTTATTAAAAAACACCATATTTGGACCAGGGCCAATGGAGATGCCTTCCTACCTGTCAAAGACATAAAGATAGGAACAATTGACTATATCTCCTGATCTCCTTTTTTTATGCATGATTTATTTACATTACAAAATGAAAAAAATACACTAAAATTTCTAGTCCATGATAGTCAAAATTCTATCTATATTTTTTTACCAAGAAAATTTTCTGAGTTTCTTTTTAAAAGTTTAGCTGTATCATAAAAGTTTAGATTTACTCCTTCACTAACAGAGTTTATTACACTTAGTAGTGCAGAAATTGAAGATACTGGTAAATGATTAAAACACTTGGAATATCTAACAGGACCATCAGTTTCTACCAAAATTTTTTCTTCAAGCGTATTAGATACTAATATTTTCTTATCAGTAGAATATAACAAAACAGGACCATAAGAAACAAAACAATCCATTTCCATTGCTGTGTTTAATTGCTTTTTACTACCTGCAAACCAGTGTAATAACTTGTTGTTAATCCTGTAGGAAGGCAGTATTTGGAGAACGTCAACTAATGAATTTCTTGAATGAATGGAAACAGGTTTATAATATTTTTCTGCAAGACTCAATAGGCATTCAAAATTTCTGATCTGAATTTTATAGCGATTCTCGTCGCTAGCAGAATAAGTCGGATCAAGTCCTATTTCGCCTATTCCGTCTACCTTGTCGAGGTTTTTTTCAATCAATACCTTAAAAATTTCAAAGTCTTCGTCTGATATATACTCAGGATGTATTCCCACAAACTGTGATACTATATCCCTAGCATTACAAAACATATCAAAACTTTTTTTTGTGGTATCTAAGTCAACAGTTACCGAACAAGCTTTTATCTTCATGCACCTTAAAGCAAACAAAATATGTTCCAAATAATCTGAATATTGTAAATCTGTTAAATGTATGTGAGAATCAAAGTATTCCATCTTCTAAATAATCTAATCTGGACATTATTTATAGAATTTGAGGTAAAGCAATATAATTTCAAAATAAACAGTTTATAAAATACTACAGAATAATGTATAACTATACTAAAATCAGGAGGTGAACCATATTAAAGATAGATCCAAAAAAGGTGTATGAATTATTATCTAATATTCCAAAAGGAGAAGTAACTACATATGGTGATATAGCACAAATCTTAAAGATTCCTAATGGATCACGAGGTATAGCACGGATATTAAACAAAAATCCAACTCCCATTCTTATCCCATGTCATCGGGTAGTACAATCTAATGGATTTTTAGGCGGATATGCTTACGGTTGGCATATAAAAAAGGAACTATTAAAGATGGAAGGTATTAAAATAAGTCAAGATGGTTTTATAGAGAACTTTGAAAGAATACGTTTCAAATTTTAAAGATATTTTTTATTCTAAATTGTTAAAATTTTTATCCAAATTATATAGCAATAATTAATATTTGTATATTTATCTTAAATTTACTACTAATGATATCCATTATCGAATACTATCAAATAAAAACAAATCTTGTATAATTTAAGATATTAGTTAAAATATATTATTTTGTTATAGATCAAAAAATGGCAAAAAAAAATATGGTTGCTGCCCTAGTTCAGATGAAATCATCAATTGATAAAAAAGAAAATTTGGAAAGTTCAATTGGATTTATTGAAACAGCAGCTCATGAGAAATGTAATTATATTTTTTTTCCCGAATTTCAGATGGCATTTACCCCAAAGAGTCAAACGCAGGATGAATTGTATGAAATTGCAGAATCACTTCCAAATAGTAATTTTTTAAAAAAACTTTCTAAACATTCAAAAACAAATAAAATTGGAATAATAGGTACCTTATTTGAAAAAAATCAAAATGGAAAAGATAAACGAGTTTTCGATACCGCTTTTGTGATTGACAAAAATGGAAAAGTAATTTCGGTTTATAGAAAATTACATCTCTATGACGCTTTTGGGTTTAAGGAATCTGACAAATTCATTAATGGCAGTGAAATAGCCAAACCAATTAAAACTATGTTTGGTACTATTGGAATTATGATTTGTTATGATTTGAGGTTTCCAGAATTATCTAGAATATTGGCATTAAACGGTTCAGATATACTAGCAATACCTTCTGGATGGGTACACGGTATTATGAAGGAGGAACACTGGACAACTATGCTCAAAGCTAGAGCTATAGAAAATGGTATGTATGTGATTGCACCCAATCAGGTGGGAAATATTTTTTGTGGACGAAGCATGATTGTCGATCCATTAGGTTCAATATTGACTGACATGGGTGACAAAATTGGAATAGAAATAGTAGAAATCAACCAAGATAGAATTGGTCAAGTTAGAAATGTTTTACCTTTATTAAAAAATAGGAGAGAAGATATCTATACTATTAAATTATATTAGAATTATGTTTCTTTTTATTAGAACAATCAATATTGATACATAAAGCTTTGGTTGCACTTGGCTTGTAAAAAATATTGATAATCGGCCAATTACAGTGAGAACAAGCCTTATTATCATATTTAATAAATCCTTTTTGAGGAAGAGGCAAGGTGAGAGAACAACCTGTAGTAAAATAATGAGAACAAGAAATAAATCTCTTTCTTGTTTTCTTTGACCTTATTATCTGGAGACTTCCTTTCTGACAAGTAGGACAAGTTCCTAATACAACTTTAGTATGATTATATTTATTGGTAGGATGATTAGATATCTTGAAATTTTCGATCTCAAAATCTGCATCATTTATTTTAAAATTGTAAAGTGATTCTAAAAAATTAACTATTATTTCATCTAGCGCATCTGTTTTATCTTTTGTTCCTAATTCTATATTATGTAAATAACCTTCCATAATTTTTGTTAGATCTGTAGAAACAATTTCAGGGGATTTTTTAAGTAAATATTTAATTAAAGATATACCCAGGGGTGTAGGTGAGATAGCATTGTTTTTGTTTAAATCAACATAACATCTCTTAACCAAAATATCAATAATATTACCTCTTGTAGATTTTGTCCCTATTTCTTCTTTTTCCATCTTTGACAATAAAGAAGAATAATTAAAATTTTTTGGAGGTTCAGTAAATTTCTGTTGGTGAAATATCTTATTATTTTTCAATTTGTCGCCTATTTTTAACTCAGGAAGATCATTTATCTGCCCTGAAAGAACGTAAAAGGGTTTGTAAAGATCACTCCATCCATGGCTAGAAATTTTCCGATCATTTAAAGAAAAAATATGTTTATTTACTTTTACTAAGAGTCCTGTTTTGGAAAGAATTACAGGTTCTCCGAATGTCGCAAAAAATCTTTTTACAATTAAATCGAAAATTTTGTATTCTTGGGAAGTTAAAATACTGGGTTTGTTTCCAGTAGGATAAATTGCGGGATGAGCTGGATCATTCTGCATACCATTATGTGGATACAATTTTTTCATTTGAAATAAAACTTCTACACTACTTTGATATTCTTTAGATATTTTTGAAAGGTTTTTTAATATCTTCTTGAAATTAAGGGAAAATGGCAAAATTTGACTATCAGTACGAGGATACGATATTAGTGCACGTAAATATAGCCTTTCGGCCAAACGTAGAGTAAAAGTAGGAGAAAATTTAAACAATCTAAAAGATTCTTTTTGTAGTGCTCCCAAACTAAAAGGATAAGGAGGACTAAGATATTCTTTTGTTTTATTAATTTCACTAACTATTCCGTCATGCTTTTCACATTCTTTAAGTATAGCTTCTGCTTCTAAAATATTGTTACATTTACCATCTTCATATACAAGACTTATTTCATGATTATCTTTTTCAAAGTTCCCTTTAATGGTCCAAAACGGTAAAGGAACATGAGAATTTATTTCATCTTGCCTTTCGACTATGAATCGTAATGTAGGACTTTGAACTCTTCCAAATGTAAGGTTCAATTTCATTTCTTTGAATTCAACAGAACTCATTAAAGATCTAGAAAAATTGATTCCATAAATAAAATCTAAGATATGTCGCAATATTGCTGCATATGCCATGTTGGGGTTAGGGCTTTGCAAGTTTCTAAACGATTTTACTATATCTTCATTAGTTAAAGTAGAAAATTTTGCACGCAACGATTCATGGTATTTATTTTTACATGCTAATTGTAATATATTATACCCAATTAATTCTCCTTCTAAATCGTAGTCACAAGCATGTATAAAATTTTCAGCTTTTTCAGAATATTTTCTAATGGTTTCTAAAAGTTTTATATTTTTTAGATCATCTTTTACGGGATGCCAATTCAAATCAAATACTGGAAAAACTTTTCTATCTTTATGTTTGTCATATAGAGTATATAGATGTCCCTTGGATGATATTATCACATAATTTGTAACATCGTTGCTAATTTTGTATATGATATTGTTGGCAATGGAAACTTTTTCTACATTTTCCGATCCTATTGCACAAGATATTCTTTTTGCAACATTGGGCTTTTCACAAATAATTAACGTATATCTTTGCCCATTTTCTATTGAACTTGAAGATTTCTTTGTATTATCCATTCATAATACTATGTATTTTTTTTTTCAATATAAAATTATGTTTTAATTGAGTGAGATACTAGGATTTAAAATGAAGTACTATAAAATGACATCAGAAAAGATATAAACAATAAATCTTCAATTTTCAACATGCAAATAACGTTATCAGCTATTAAGGCAGACATTGGTGCTATTGGCGGTCATACCCGTCCAAGTGACGAATTAGTCGATCTTGTAAACAAATTTGTTCAAAAAAAGAGTAAAGAACTACTAATTGATTATTACATTGGATACACTGGAGACGATATTCATATAATAATGACACATAAATGGGGAAAAGATAATGAAAAGATTCACAAACTAGCATGGGATGCATTCACGGAAGGTACCAAGCTAGCTAAAAAACAAGGTTTGTATGGTGCTGGACAAGATTTACTTAAAGACTCATTTTCTGGAAATGTCAAAGGTATGGGTCCAGGTGTAGCAGAAATAGAAATGGAAGAAAGACCCAGTGAGGTATTTTGTATTTTGGCAGCTGATAAGACAGAACCTGGAGCTTTTAATTTTCCATTTTGGAGAGTTTTTGTAGATGCAGGAAGTAATACTGGCTTATTAATCAACGAAAAATTAGCGGCTGGAGTAATCTTTAACGTCATGGATGTGATGAGTGGTAAGATCGCAAGGCTCAAATTATGGAACGATAAACCAGAATTGGAGGCTGGTCTTATGTATCCAGGGAGATATGTCATTCATTCCGTATATTCATCGGAAAATGACCACATTTTATCTGCTTCTACAGACAGATTACATAATATTGCCGGAACATATGTCGGAAAGGACGATCCAATTGCTATTGTTAGAACCCAAAAAAATTTCCCTGCGACTGAAGAGGTAGGCAGTGCCTTTAATAATCCTCATTATGTTGCCGGAAATACTAGAGGAAGTCATCACATGCCTTTAATGCCTGTAAAACTTAATTCATCTGCTAGTATTAATTATTCCATTCCGATAGTATCTTGTTTAGTTTTTAGTATGCATGAAGGTAAATTAACCGGACCTCATGATGGGTTTGGAACTGTTGATTGGGACCTGCAACGAATGTGGGCAGCAGAGAGAGCTATGATTATGCGAAATCAAGGTTTTATACATCCAGCGACATTGATTCCGGAAGAATTAGAATATAATAAAGGATATGAAGCACGATTGGCTAAATTAAACGAAAAATTCCAAGACAAAGACAGAATTAATTCTAGGCCAAAGAAAAAAAAGAACTAATAGATTAAATATTTAAAGGTAATATTTCATTGAAAGGACTTATCATTCTTAATTTTAAGAATTATCTTGAGGTTTCGGGTCCAAAAACCTTGGAATTAGCTCAAATCTGTCAAGAGGTATCAAAAAAATATGATATCGAAATAATTTTGGCTCCACCTATACCGACCATCTATTACCTCAATCAATCTGTTGATCTTCCGATAATATCCCAGCATGTTGATAACGAAAATCCAGGTTCTACCACTGGATACATTATTCCAGAATTAGCAAAAACCTATGGAGCTGTCGGGTCATTGATTAATCATAGTGAACATAGGGTAGATCATAAAACTATCGAACAGTTAATTAATCGATTGAGAAGTCTAAATATGATTTCAATAGTTTGTGCTTCAGATGTAACTGAGGTTGGAATTTTTGCGAAGTTTTATCCAGATATGATTGCAATAGAACCTCCTGAACTTATAGGTACTGGCAAGGCAGTAAGTAAAGAAAAACCGTCTGTAATAACCGATTCCGTACTGGAGGCAAAGAGATACTCAAAATCAAAAATCATATGTGGTGCAGGAATTGTTGATAAAAGTGATATCATTGAGGCTGTTCAACTGGGATCGCAAGGCATTCTTATTGCTAGCGGCATTATAAAATCAGACTCATGGAAAAAAAAATTGTCAGAGTTGGCTGAGGGCTTTTAACTTAAAAAAATATATTTACCTAAAAATATTTAGGTTCCTACTCTTTTCATCTTGGAACCACATCTAGGACAGGCTAATTGATTATGTTTTTGTCCACAATTCATACAATAATAGTTTACGGTGTTGTTTCCAAACATTGTCGCTCCTGACATACCCAACCTTCTCATTGTTCTCTGTCTCATGTAAAAGCTTAGTAATATGAATACACCTATTATTATGGGTAGTGAATATGGAAAAGGGACAATAATGGATATTGCCAAACTTATAGCTAGTGATACACCTATCCAAAGAAATTGATTTACAAGAAAACTTTTATTATTAAAATCATTCATCATTCTGTTTATGTCCTCATGTTATTTATAAATTATTTTACTACTAGATATATTTTCAGCTTCAAATACATCTCATCACGTTTAAATTATCCTACGTTTTATTAAAAATTACATCGACCAAACCGAAGGGGAACATTACCCTGACCCAGGATATTGAGCAGATATCCTGGGTCATTATTAATAATTTATATAACTATTCATTGAAATGAAAAAGTTTTTAATTATACATATAATTATTATATCCAAAAATCGAAGTTTTTTCAATTAAAAATCCTACTTTTTATATTATATATTAAAAATAATAGAATTTTTCATTTTAATTAATTAAAATTAAAATTTATTATCTTTTGTAAAACATAACTTTAAAAAAAGGTGTTTTCATTAATAACTGATATTAGATTGTCGGAGAAAAAAGCAAGTGTAAAAAAAGAATCTACTAATTCGAGAAAGAAAAGAATTGAGGCTTTTATAAGAGAAGAAAAGATTCATGATGTTTTATTAGCATTGAATAAACTAGGTCAACCTGCTACATTTTATGATGCCAAAGGAATAGGAAAAGGAGAAAAATATCAAATTAGATACGGGAGACACGGAGATATGACAACAATGGCTTACTCTAACAGAAGAACAGTTGAGACCATCGTAGATGAATCTAGTTTAGACGAAGTGATTTCAGTAATTAAAGATGCTGCTCAAATTGATAAATCCGGCGGAGCTGGTGGTATCATCGTTATTTCTGAGATTGATGAAATAATAACAATTTAATCAACCTACATTATATTTTTTTATAAACTTTTTCAGATTTTTTCTTCTAAGAGAGTAATAAAATCGTCAAATTTCTTGTTTGGTATTACCGCCCCACATGCTTTATCGTGCCCTCCACCACTTCCTCCGAGCTGCGATGCAATTTCATTAATAATTCTTCCTAAATGCACATTACATTCTTTGGAACCTCTAATAGAAATAATAAAAGAACCTTTTTCCTCTTTAAATTTATAAACCATAGCAACTTTTTTTTCAGAAATACCCAAAATAAAATTAACAACAGTACTTGAGGCAAGATCTAAAGTATTTTGGACAAAAGCCAAATTCTTTCTAATTTTAATTTCTTTAGAAAGATATCTCAATGCATTAGATATTTTTTTAGCATATTTTTCGGCTTGAAGGAATCCACCATCGATATCGTGAGGAAATTTCATTTCCGAAAGACTCGTTACTATTTTCTGTAAATAATCATCGTCATTTTGATTTAAGGAAATCATATATGATAACGCAGTAGATTCTAACATCAAAAATTGTCTGTCGTATCTGGAAATTATAGAAGATGCAATTGGTTGTGTTTCAAGATAATCAGTTAAAGCCCCTGCAGCTGCAAAGAAAGAAGCTTCCGGTTTGAGTCTTTTTTTATAACGCGAATATACCTGAACACTAGTGGATTCCTGCGTAGAATGAATAATATTTACTCCAATTTTTTTCAATTCCCTTTTAATCTCCTGATCTATATCATGATGATCTATGTATGTAACTTTATAACCTAATGTAATGAATTTGTTTAAAGTACATACAAATTTTTGATGATTTTTTTTGTTCAATCCGAGATCACATATAAATATTCTATTATACCCTTTGGTTACTTTTTCTAATTCATTTGAAAGTTTTTCTAATCTGTACATTAGATTAGAATAATCAACCAAAGTTGTTTGGACCTTTTTAAAAGCTGAATTTATCAATACAGCAGAAGCTATACCATCAACATCCTCTTTATGAGATAAACATACAGTAGTAGCCATTTTATTAGAAACTTCTTATTTTAACTATATTTTGCTGTTTTCTAATTTTTCTTCTTTAATACAGCAAGAGACACTCGTAGTACAAACAATTGAGAGACAAAGAACATGAATCATATTACCTGGTAGATATTTTTTTGCCATTTTTTTATTCCAAATGTTAGTTAATATATAGATTCTGTTGATGATTTTAAAATAATATGTTTACTAGTCTTTACTGGTAATCCTAAATCCTATAACATTTAAATATTATTATTAAAAATCGAATAGTATGACAACTGACAATAAAAAAGGAAGTATTCCAAATATAGTAGCCATAGAAGTACTTAAAAAAAATGGAGTAGATGTCGAAAGACTAAAAGAACTGATAACCAAAGGAGTAGGAGCAGAATTTACAACCTATTATTATTATACAATTTTGCGAATGCATTGTACAGGTCTTGAAGGCGAGGGAATAAAAGAAATAGTAGAAGATGCTAGAATAGAAGACAGAAATCATTTTGAAGCAATGACACCTAGACTTTATGAACTAGGAGGAAGTCTACCAAGAGATATAAGAGACTTTGCAAATCAAGCGGGATGTCCAGATGCATTTTTGCCAGATGATTGGGAGAACCTAGAGTCTATTATTAAAGTCTTATTGGAAGCAGAGCAATGTGCTATCAGATCTTGGGGTGAAGTTTGTGATATGACTGCTGGGAAAGATCCTAGAACATATGATATTGCTCAACGAATTATGCAAGAGGAAGTCGAACACGAGGCATGGTTCATAGAGTTATTATCTAAAAGACCTTCTGGTCATTTTAGAAGGAAGTTTGCTGGACAATCTCCTCATACAGGATCCCAAGGGGGATTAATCCACCTATAATTTTTTTAGTAAATCATATTTTTATTGCTATATAAATAAAATGCTTTTATTATCCATTACTTTAAAACAGAATAAAATGAAACGACGAATTGCCGAATTATTTATGATTATATCCGGTATTGGACTAGCGATAGGGGCGAGTACACTACAAATAACATCATTAGTTTATGGTGGATTAGCTATTACTGGTCTTGGGATTGTATCTGTATTTTGGAGATAATCTTTTTTATACTCTCAATTTCACCATCATATAATAAAATATAATCTTGAATGTGATCTATAATTAAAAATGGTGGTTAAATTTAAAGTTCTGTGATCCTAATATTCTTTTTAAAAAAATAATAGATTATCAAGAAAGGAAAGAACCCATAATCGTTATGCATGATTATTTTATAGATCGAATAATACATATTAACAATAAGCAAAAATTTTTCAAAAAAATTAATGAAAAAACTAAATTTGGTGGAGGTAGTATTCGGGGAATTTCTACTAAAGAAATTGGAGGTGGAAATGCTGTAAATTTTTCTTTTTGTCTTGCAAAATTAGGTTTAGAAGTTCATTTATTCACTATAGCTGATCAAATAGGAAAAAATATCTTAGAAAATCTATTTCTAGGTTTATTAAACGTTCATTTAAATATTTTTCATGGGAGACCTGGATATACTACTTCTCTTGAATTTATGAATCAGTCAACTTTTCAACCTGAATCTAACGTAATGATTAGTGATGTAGGAGATAATGCTCACTTTGGAAAAGAGAAATTCAAAACCATGATAGATAAAAATCTAATGAGAGATGCAGTAGCAGTAGTTGGTCTAAACTGGGCAACAAATCTTAAAGGAACATCCCTTTTAAAATATGTTTTTAGCAATTCTCCTAACTCACTTCATTTTGTCGATCCTGCAGATATTGGCGATCGAACTAGAGAATTTTGTAGTCTATTAATAGACAATAATGATCTAATTGATATCTTGAGCATAAATGAAAACGAATGTAATTCATTACTCTCCGAATTAAAGCTCAAAAATAGAATTTTAAAGGGAAATTATGATTGTAAAAAAATAAAGAGAGCTGCACAAATTCTCGCACAGGAATTTAAAATACCTATTAACTTGCACACAAAAAATGGAACGGCATTTTCTAACGGTGTACAAGCATTTTCTATTAGTTCTTTTAAACTAACTAAAATACATAATTTGACCGGTGCAGGAGATTCATGGGATGCAGCAAATATCTTGGGATATCTATTAAATCTTAAACCAATAGAACGATTATTTCTTGCTAATGTTTTTGCTGCATTATATCTTACTCATGGGAGAAATTTAATTTCCTTAAAAAAATTTATCGAATTTTACACTAAAATGTATAAGCAATCTACTAATTTTGATATATATCAGATAAAAAATATTTGTGAATAATTTCCTACTATATATTCAAATAGATGATGGGGGAACCAGTTTTTATCTCCATCAAAAATAGAAGAAAAACAATTTCTTGTTAACGTATCAAATTTATACTCAATCAAAATTCATTTCTTTTTTAAAAAAAGAGAGTTTTATTTCGTGAATGCAGTCCTTGTTACTAACTCTTCTATCTTCTTGTTGATATCTAATGTAACTTTAAGCAAATCTGGGGTCCATCCACGTTTTCTTATAAATGTGGATAAAGCCTTTGTATCTTTTGGTAAACATGCACCCTCAAATGGTTTTCCTGCCATTGTTCCATATTTGCCTATTCTTTTATCTAAGGAAACTCCCATACTCACAGCTTTATCATCTATACCTATTTCTTTACATAGCATTCCAATTTCGTTAAAAAATGATATTTTGAGCGATAAGAAACAATTTGATGTATATTTTATCATTTCAGCAGCTGCAAAACTTGTAGTAATGATTTTGTCGGTTAAAGGTTTGTAAATTTCCTTTAATAATCTTGAACTATCTGGATAATCCTCACCTATAACAACTCGATCAGGCACAAAAAAATCTTCATATGCAGTATCTTGTCTTAGAAACTCTGGATTATAACAGATATTATACTCTTTACCTCGTTTGAGATTACAATGAATGTCCATATATCTAACTACTTCTTCATTCATTGTCCCTGGTAACATTGTACTTCGAAACACTACAAGGGGATTTCTCTTATGTTCTGTTGAATTGAATGCATCAGTTAAAGTGAATAATGCAGATTTTACTTGAGATAAATCTTGTTCATCATCTGCACCAGTTGGAGTATTGACACACACAAAAATTATTTGTCCATGTTCTACTGCTTCCTGAACATTGTTTGCTGTTTTATATCCTTCTTTCCTTAAGGTGTTGATTCTTTTATTGGATATATCATAAAACAATACGTCGTGTCCTAATTTCTGAAAGCCCATGCCGGTTGCAGAACCTACTACACCAGAACCAATAATTGAAATTTTAACCATTTTTAATTTTACAAACCTCTGTATAAAAAACCAATAATTTGGATATATAAGTACTACTATCTCTTATTATTTTAGATAGTTCCAATAATTTTTTTTATAAATTGTTCTATAAAATATTAATATAAATATGATATGATAATACCATAAAGTCTAATAGCAAATTGTTAAGTTTTGATGTTAGTTAATTTGCTTGAATCTATTTTTTAGATTTAATACTACTAAGTCAAGTGGCTTAGTTAACGCCATATTATTTTGACCAATTAGTCTAAATTCTTAAATAGATAAAGCTTAAGGTATCCAGAATATCATAATTCTATGTACCATGTTTCTAAACTCAATCT
>Ga0315534_1001306_pt1 | contig 17147 bp, 17 predicted proteins | sample SalMarSW160240MG_FD_203094 | JGI IMG/M metagenome (GOLD analysis project Ga0315534, IMG submission 203094) | Salt marsh sediment microbial communities from the Plum Island Ecosystem LTER, Massachusetts, United States - Salt Marsh Sediment SW1602-40 ... | reverse complement strand
GTTCACCGGTGAAGGCGATGGCTGGTTTAGGGCCTATGACGCCAAGACCGGCGACGTGCTGTGGTCGTTCTTCGCAGGCGCGGGCGTCAATGCCCCGCCGGCTGCCTATTCCGTTGACGGTAAGGAATACATCGTCGTCGGTGCCGGTGGTAACGTGCAGATCGACTTCAAGCGCGGCAACAACATCATCGCCTTTACGGTCGATTGATCGTCAGCCGACTTAATTAGGACACGAGGACGGGGCATTCGTGCCCCGTCCTTTTCATGACCGAACGTCTAAGACCTGCCAGGAGAATCCAAGAATGCCATGGAGCGTTTTCAAGTCGCACGTCATATGTTTTGCGGCTGTCCTGCTGATCAGCGGGAACGCGTTTGCAGTTGACGTGGAGGAGAAGGCGAAGCTTTGCGCCACCTGTCACGGCGAACAGGGCATTCCCATCAACAAGCAGACCCCAGTGATCTGGGGCCAGGACGAAGGCTATATCTATCTACAGCTGCGCGACTTCAAAAGCGGCGCGCGCAAGAACGCGTTGATGAATCCGATTGCTGAAACCCTGGAGAAAGAGGACATGCAGGCGCTCGCGGCCTATTTCAAGAAAAAGAAATGGCCGAATCTTCAGCAGCCCCCGGCGCCGCCCGCTGTCGCCAAGAAGGCCGAGTCGGCCGCAGCGTCGATCGGTTGCCGCGGCTGTCATCTGGAGCACTTTCAGGGCGACGGCACGACGGCCCGGCTCGCCGGCCAGTGGCGGGAATATCTGGAAGCGACCATACTGGCCTTCCGCGACGGGTCCCGCGGCAACAATCCGGGTATGACCAACCTCATGAATGCGACCCCGAAAGACGACATCCCGGCATTGGCGGAATATCTCGCGGGGCTACAGATCGACGCCTATCTCGGCCACGGCCGTTAGGGCTTGGCCGCCAATTGAGCGCGGAGCGTTTCGGACGAGGTCAGATCGCTTGCGGTTTTTCCTTGCTTGTCTTTGAGGGCCGGATCGGCGCCACGCGCCAGCAGCGCTTCGACTGCGGCCCGATGATCCAGTTCGGCCGCGATCATTAAGGCCGTGCGCCCCCGGTCATCTTGATCGTCGAGCCTCGCTCCGCGATCGACAAGCAAATTGATGACCTTCACGATATCCCTGGTTCCGGCATCGCTCGAATGGCCGGCCGTCCACATGAGCGCCGTCAGCCCGTGCCCGTAATGCGCATTGACGTCGACCCCATGATCGAGAAGCAGCTCGGCGACCGGGGGAAAGCCTCTTCCCGCCGCATAGACCAAAGCGCCTTTCTCGGTCTTGTCGATATGGTTGAGGTCGGCACCCTGCTCGATCAGATACTGCACGATCGGCTCGCTGCCCAGATAAGCGGCGGCGGCCACCGGCATGACCCCGGTGCGGCCGGGCAAGTTCACGTTCGCTCCCCGCTCGACCAGGACGCGAACGATGTCCTCCCGTCCGTTCTCCGCCGCCATGAACAACGCAGTCGAGCCGTCGAGACTGCGCGCGTCAATCAAGGCGCCTTTGTCGAGGAACAGCGTAACGATTTCGGTCTGGCCTTGTGCAGCGGCGTGCGTGAGGGGCTGCCTGCCCAAGCCGTCGCGCGTGCCAAGGGAAGCGCCCTGCTCAAGCAGGCGCTCGGCCAAGGCGACACAGCCGAGGCGCGCGGCGTCGGTCAGGGTCCTGTTGATTTGGTTTGAATCGGCATAGGACTCGATCTGCGCGTATTTCTGCTCCAGTTCGAGACATGGCCTCCTATTGGCGTGCGCGTCCGGCAAGAGAACGGCAAGACACACAACTGTCGCGGCAACGCGCAAAATCAACTTTTTCATAGCCGGACTCTTTTAGTGGCATCTTTTGCGGGCGTCGAGCCCCGACGCAAGGCGGCAGCCCACAAGCGTCAGGACTCGTTTGCGATGCGGCCTTGCGCTTGCCGCCAAGCCTGCATCCCGCCGTGAATATGGCGCGAGTCGATCAGCCCCGCCGCTTGCGCCGCCTGCACCGCCATCGCCGAGCGTTCGCCGAAAGCGCAGTAGAAAACAAGCCGCTTCCCGGTCGATTTGGCCAATTGCTGTAACAGACCATCCCCTCTCAGACTTCCCTCCAGGTTTGGATAGGGGACATGCAGAGAACCGGGAATGACCCCGTGCTTGCGTCTCTCCTGATCCTCCCTGAGATCGATCAAGGCAACGTCAGGCTGACCGAGCAAGCTTTTGGCCTCTTCGGCGCTGATCGCCCAGCCCTTGTTGGCAACGGTCTGTTGAGCCAGCCCGATGCGCATGTTTGCTGGTACGGCGACATCCATCATTTTGGGGTTGGGCAGGTTGAGATTGTCCATCAGCGCGACATACTCGTTGACCGATTTGACCTGAAGCCGCGGATTGAAGGCCTTCTCCTCGCCGATGGTCGAGACGGTATCGCCCTTATAGTCATGCGCCGGATAGACCAGCGTTTCGTCGGCAAGCCTCAGTAGGCGTCCGAACAAAGAGTCGTATTGCTCCCGCGGATCGCCGTTCTGGAAATCGGTGCGCCCGGTTCCCCTGATCAGAAGGGTGTCGCCGGTGAACACCCGGTCTGGCATCAGATAGCTGTAAGAATCGTCGGTATGGCCGGGCGTGTAGAGGGCCTCGAGACTCAACCCTTCGATTCCGACCCGGTCGCCGTCGCTCACCCTGATCGACACGACATCGGCCTTGGTTTGCTCACCCATCACCGTGATGCACTGCGTGCGCTCGCGCAGCGCTTCGAGGCCGGTAATGTGATCGGCATGAAGATGCGTGTCGATCGCCTTCACCAGCCTCAAATCGAGCTCTTTCAGAAGCTGAATGTAGCGATCCACCCGATCGAGCACCGGATCGATGATCAGGGCCTCCCCGCCGTGGCGGCTGGCCAAGACATATGTGTACGTGCTCGATGTGGCGTCGAACAACTGCCGGAAGATCATGACCGTCCCCAAGCTGGCCTCAGCCGCGAGGTGTCCTGCCATTGGGATTTAAGCGCGCCCTGGTCGTCTATCAACTGGGGCGGCCCATGGACGCAGGGCAGGCAAAACAGGATATAGTCGGCCCGGGGGAGGGCCATGAAATCCACCGACAAAAGCAAGGACGGAACGGCGCGTACGGCACTCGTGATCTGTGCGATCGTCCTGATCGCGATCTCGCTCTATCTTGCGCGCTCGGTGTTCGCCCCCCTCGCCTTCGCTCTGTTTATTCTGGCCATCGTCTGGCCGCTTCAAGAGGCGCTTGAGAGACGCATGCCGAAGGGGCTGGCGCTGTTCGTGACGCTTGCCGTTACCGCCGTCGCCGTCCTGATTTTCGCCTCGCTGATCGCATGGGCGCTCAGCGCCATTGCCGACTGGCTATTACGCAATGCCGACCGCTTTCAAGCTCTGTACACGCAGGCAACGAGCTGGCTGGAAGAGCGGGGAATCTTCGTTGCAGGCGTTCTTGCCGAACGCTTCGACGTCGGCTGGCTGCTTCGCCTGTTCCAGGATGTCGCCAAACGGCTCAATCAACTTGCGGGCTTTGCCATCCTCGCCTTGGTGTTTTTGATGATGGCGCTGCTCGAAGTCGATCAAATCAGGCAAAAGCTCGTCGATCTCGACCAACCGAAGCTCATCCGTGCCGCCTCGGAGGTAGCCGCCAAGTTTCGCCGCTACATGCTCGTGCGCACCCAGCTCAGCCTGCTCACGGGGTTAACGATCTGGATCTTCGCGCTTATTGCCGGGCTCGAGCCTGCCGCCGCCTGGGGCCTGCTCGGGTTTGCGCTTAACTATATTCCGTTCATCGGCCCGTTCGTGGCCACGCTCCTCCCGGCGCTGTTTGCGATCGCGCAGCTCGACACTTGGCAGGCGGTCATTCTTGTCTTCGCCGGGCTGACCGCCATCCAATTCATCATCGGCAACTATCTCGAACCGCTTGCCGCGGGCGCGGCGCTGTCGATCTCGCCGCTTGCCGTCATTTTCGCCGTGTTCTTCGGCACTTTGCTGTGGGGCATGCCTGGCGCGCTGATCGGCGTACCGGTCATGCTCGCGATAATGGCCATCTGCGCCGAATTTCCATCGAGCCGCTGGGCGGCGATCCTGCTTTCAGGTTCGCCCCGGGACGGCGAGAAAAAATCCTGAGACCGGACTCGTGACCAGCCGCCGCAAGAAAAAACCCGCAAGCAAGCCGCGCAACGTCCCCCGCTTGTTCATCGATCCGCGCCGGGGCGACATCGAGGACGATGCGTCGAGCACGAAAAGCCGCTCGATGTTGTCGCTCGCCGGCAGCATGCTCGCCGAGATTAGTCTGCCCAAGCTGATCATCGCCTGGACCCTATTGCTGGTGGTTCCGGGGCTTCTGCTTGGGCTTGCCCCAATCGTTTTCACCGAGTGGCTTGCGGTCGTCACCGACAAGCTCGCCTCGTTTGCCCTTGGCGTTTGGTCGTTCCTGGTCATCGCCGGCTTGATCGCGCTTGGATGGTTCGGGTGGCGGTCGTTTTTCCGCCTGGCGGAGAAGAATTTCTGGGCGTTGAACTCGATCGTGGTCGAGCCGGGCTACGCCGCTTTTCGCGAGGCTTTCCGGCAGTTGGCCGAGCGGTTTCTCGCCCGCGATGCAAGCGATGCGAAACGGGCGAGGCTGCGCGCAGTCTCCGCCGCCATTGCCGGCATCCTTATTTGCGGTCTTGCCCTCCTTGTCCTTTGGCTTGTTTGGCCGCACGCCCACCTTTTCGGCAGTCTCTCGGAAATCGGCTCTTGGAAGAAAGTTGCAGTCGTGGCGCTCGCCAACAGCGTAGTTGCCATCTCCGCCTATCTCGCCGTTGCCGCTTTGATCTGGGGCTTCGCCGACGCCGCCCTCCCCCAGCCGCGTACGCTCAAGCGTTTCGATCGCATGCCGGCCAAGGCCCGCACCTGGCGCGTCGCTCATCTCTCGGACATCCATGTCGTCGGCGAACGTTACGGCCGCCGCATCGAAAGCGGACGGTCCGGCCCGAGCGGCAATGAGAAGCTCAAATGGGCGTTCAAACGGCTCGAAGAGATCGACGTAAAAGACCCGCTCGACTTCGTGCTCATCACCGGCGACATGACCGATGCCGGTATCTCCAGCGAATGGGCCGAGGTCCTGGACCTGCTCGCGTCTCATCCTTCGCTTGCCAGGCGCGTGCTGATGCTGCCCGGCAATCACGATCTCAATATCGTCGACCGCGCCAATCCGGCGCGCCTGGATCTGCCCATAAGTCCGAACCGCCCTTTGCGCTGCTTGCGGACGCTTTCCGCCATGAACGAAATTCACGGGACGCGCGTTCGCGTGTTCGATCGTGCCGAGGACCGGCTTGGCGGGACGCTGGCGGAGTTTCTGGAGCCTCACCGTGCCGCCATGGTGCATTTCGCCGATAGTGCCAGGTTCAGTTTCTCCAATGAGATCCCGGAGCTCTGGGCCAACGCCTTCCCCTTGATCGTTCCGCCCAAGGACAAGACCGGTCTCGGTGTCGTCCTGTTCAACTCCAATGCCGACACGCATTTCTCGTTCACCAATGCGCTCGGCATGGTTTCAGCCGGGCAGATGCACGCTTTCGACATCGTCCGCGCCGAGTATCCGCGCGCGTCTTGGCTTATCGCCTTGCATCATCATTTGATGGAGTATCCGTGGGCCGCCAAGGCGCTGTCGATGCGGATCGGCACGGCGCTGATCAACGGCAATTGGTTCGTGCGCCAGATGATGCCGCTGGCCGGCCGCGCCGTCCTGATGCACGGTCACCGGCATGTCGACTGGATCGGCCATTGCGCCGGATTGCCCATCGTCTCGGCGCCGTCGCCGGTGATGGAGGCGACTGACGACGAGGACACCCATTTCTATATTCATACGCTTGCGCTCGATGCCGAAGGCGCGCTGCATCTGCTTACGCCTGAGCGCATTACGATTCCCGGGCAGCGACCGTCGAGCCCGGGACGCCGGCCGCGTGCGTGAGCCGGGTTGACAGGGCCCCGTTTCCGCCCTTGAGAAGGGGCAATTGTCGATAGGGCCCTTGGTACGACTGCGATGCGCGATACCGTTTCTGAGACCGTCGTTTCGATTCCGCCCGAATGGGCGCCGCAACGGGCGATCTGGACCGCTTGGCCGGCCGACGCCGACGAGTGGCATGGCGATCTTGCACGTCCTCGGCGTGACGTGGCCGCGCTTGTCAGTGCGCTTGCCCCATCCAATCGTGTCCGGCTCTTGGTTGACGGTGATGAGGCCGAGGAGTCGGCGCGCACGGCGATCAACGGCGCGGCGGACCTGATCCCTGCGCACTACGGCGATATCTGGCTGCGCGATACCGGGCCGATCTTTGCCCGGACCGGAGACGAGACGATCGCGCTCAGGTTTCGGACCAATGGCTGGGGCGGTAAGTTCGACCTTCCCGGCGACACCACAATCGGCGATGAAGTTGCGCGGCTCGCCGGCACGCCGATCCGCAAGTTCGATTTCGTGCTCGAAGGCGGCGCCATCGAGCACGACGGCAGAGGCACAATCCTCACCACGCGGGAGACCCTGCTCAATGCCAATCGCAACGGCTGGACGGAAGCGCAAGCGGAATCAGCGCTCGGCGAGGCGCTTGGCGCCCGCAAGATCGTCTGGCTGGACCGGGGCTTGCGCAACGACCATACCGACGGACATATCGACGTACTTGCACGCTTTATCGGCCCGCGCCGCATCGTCTGCCAGGTCCCTTTCGGCTCCGACGATCCCAATGCCGATGTGCTGGCAGAAATCGCGCATACTCTTGCAAGCGAAACCGATGCCTCAGGGCGGCCCTTCGAGATGATCGAAGTTCCAAGCCCGGGCCTGGTGTTGGATGACCTTGGGAATGCCTTGCCGGCCTCGCATTTGAACTTCGTCATCGCCAACGGCATCGTCGCCGTGCCGGTCTACGGCACGGCCTCGGCCGAAGATGCGATCGAGGCCCTTCAGGCGGCATTTCCGGAGCGCAAGGTGCTGGGCCTCCCCTCTCTCAGCCTGCTCGGCTCAGGGTCGGCTGGAGGTGGATCGTTTCATTGCATCACGCAACAGGAGCCGGCCTGATGGGAACGCGCACGATCAGGGTCGCGGCCATTCAAGCCGCCTTCGGTCATGACATGCAGGCGAATATCGCCAAGGTCGAGGGCCTGGTCCGCGACGCCGCGCGCCAAGGCGCCCAAGTGATCCTGCCGCCCGAGCTGTTTCAAGGCATCTATTTCCCGACCAGGCAGGATCCGAAATGGTTCGCCACCGCCTATCCCGTCACCGAGCACCCTTGCGTTCTCGCGCTCGCCAAGCTGGCGAAGGAGCTTACCGTCGTCATTCCGATCTCTTTCTTCGAGAAGGACGGCCAGCGCTACTTCAATAGCGTCGCAGTCGCCGATGCCGACGGTGCCATCCTCGGAGTCTACCGCAAGAGCCACATCCCCGACGGGCCCGGCTATATGGAGAAATATTATTTTCGGCCCGGCGATACCGGCTTCAAGGCGTGGCAGACTGAGGCCGGCTCGATCGGTGTCGGCATTTGCTGGGATCAGTGGTATCCCGAAGCCGCGCGCGCTCTTGTGCTCGAAGGCGCCGAAATCCTGTTCTACCCCACGGCTATCGGCTCAGAGCCGCAAGAGCCGACGCTCGACACCCATCTTCAATGGCAACGCGCCATGCAAGGCCATGCCGTCGCAAACGCCGTCCCCATCGTTGCCGCCAACCGGATCGGTCTTGAGGAGAACGACGGCGCATCGCAAAGCTATTACGGCCATTCCTTCATCGCCGACCATAAAGGCGAGCTGGTCGCGAGCTTCGGTCCCGACGACGAAGGCGTGCTGGTGCACAGCTTCGATCTCGACGAGATTGCCAACTACCGCGCCGATTGGGGCTTCTTCCGCGACCGCCGTACCGACCTCTATGCCAAGAGTGCCGGGTGATCGTTCAGCGACGACGCATGGTAGACCGCTCGACCGATCCCGCTTTTTTCGACCTGCTCACCGGCAGCTATGAGCGGCTGGTGGGAAAGCCACTCGTTCCGCCGAACAAGGATGCAGACTGGCTCTACCGCGAAGCGCCGTTTGTGGTCCTGGCCCATAACACCGACCCCGATCCGATCTTCATTTATGCCAACAAGGCGGGCCAATCCTGCTTCGGATACTCTTGGCAGGAATTTCTCACGTTACCGTCGCGGCTTTCGGCCGAGCCTCTGGAGCGGGCCGAACGGCAGACCTTGTTGGAGAAGGTGGCCCGCGACGGTTTCCTGTCGGGCTATCGCGGCGTGCGCGTTGCCAAGTCGGGCCGGCGCTTTATCATCGAGGGTGGGATCGTCTGGGAATTGATCGACCGGGCTGGAAAGCGCCACGGTCAAGCCGCGACGTTCGGCTCGTGGCGGGACGTCTGAGGGTGGGTTACTTCGGCGGCACTTTGGATCGCGGGCGCGGCGCGCTCATTTTGGAGCTGGCATGACGGAGCAAGACCCGTTGATCTTCATCGTCTCGGGCGAAGCATCGGGCGACAATCTCGCCGGCAAGCTGATGGCCGCGCTCAAGCGCAAGACCGGCGGCCATATCCGGTTCGCCGGAGTCGGCGGACCGCAAAGCGAAAAACAAGGGCTGACAAGCCTGTTTCCCCTAAGCGACCTCTCCCTGATGGGGCTCGCCGAGGTGCTGCCGCATCTGCCGCGCCTTGTCCGCCGCCTCAACGAAACGAGCGCGGCTGTCAGGCGGCTCAAGCCTGCGGCGGTCGTGACCGTCGATACGCCGGGATTTAACCTCAGGCTTGCCCGCCGTCTGCGCGGCTCAGGCATCCCGGTCATACATTACGTCGCGCCGCAGCTTTGGGCTTGGGCGCCTTCCCGCGCCCGCAAGCTTAAGCAAAGCGTCGATCACATCATGGCGCTTCTGCCCTTCGAGGTGCCCTTCTTCGAGAACGTTGGGATCGCCTGTAGCTATGTCGGCCATCCGGCCATCGAAGGGGGCGTGAGACACGGCGACGGGCCAGCCTTCCGCTCACGCCATGGACTTCCCCCCGAGGCTCCTATCCTTTGCGTCCTGCCGGGCAGCCGGGGCGGCGAAGTCCGCCGCCTGGTTCCGGTCTTCGGTCAGGCTCTGCTCCGCCTGAGGGAAAACCATCCCGATCTTCACGTCGTGATTCCGGCGGTCGATTCTGTCGCCCAGCTTGTAAAGGACATGACGCAGGACTGGCCCTCTACTCTGATCGTCGAGACGTCCGAACGTCTCGACGTCTTCGCCGCGTCCAACGCCGCCCTGGCGAAATCGGGGACCGTCACGCTTGAGCTTGCGCTTGCCAACGTACCGATGGTGGTGGCCTACCGGGTCAGCCCAATCACGGCTTTTCTAGTGCGCCGCATGGGCGTCAGCGTTTCGCATGCTTCGCTGGTCAACCTGCTTGCAGGCCGCGAAGTGGTGCCCGAACGTCTCCAAGAAGATTGCACGCCGGAGAAACTGGCTGCGTCCGTCGATGAGATTCTTCGATCGGAGACTGTCCGGGCTTCGCAGCAGCAAGCCTTCAAGGACGTGATGCGGGCGCTTGGCGACCCCACGCCGTCCCCAAGCGAACGCGCCGCCAAGGTCGTACTCGATATTATTGGTTCTTGAGTTAGGAATCGGCTCCGCCGGCGTGCTTGGCGGGCCGGCTCAGCACCTTTTGCAGGTGCTCCTCGATACTGTCGTTGATCAGGCTAGCGACGCGGAGCGCCTCGCAACCGGCGCGCCCATCGACCAAGGGCTTGGTACCGGTGAGGATACAGTCGAGGAATGCGTCGATTTCGTTGGCAAGACTGTCCTGCTTCTCAATCTCAAGAGTCTCGGTGGCGATCGCCCGCAATCCCTCCACCATGGGGTCGCCGCGCAACCGGTAACCGAAGATGCGCCCTTCGCCGAGATCGCAATTGAGATATTGGTTGCGGGCGAAGACGCGCATGCGCCGCTCGGTCTTGTAGCTCACACGGCTTGCGGTCACATTGGCAACGCAGCCCGATTCGAAGGTGATCCGGGCATTGGCAAGGTCGCTGCTCTTGCCGAGCACAGGGGTTCCTACGGCATCGACTTGCGCGACCCGGGAGTCGGCCAGACCGATGATCATATCGATGTCATGGATCATCAGGTCGAGGACGACATCGACCTCGACCCCACGCTTCTTCCAAGGCGCGATGCGGTAGCTCTCGAAGTAAAGCGGGTCGGAAATTTTCTCGGCCAAGGTGCGATAGGCGCTGGAAAAACGCTCGATATGGCCGACCTGGAGCACCGTCCCTTTCGCTTCCGCCAGATCGACAAGCTCGTTGCCGGTTTCGATGCTGTCGGTGAGCGGCTTCTCCACGAGAACGTGAACCCCGGCTTCGATCACCTCGCGGGCGACGTCGTAATGAAGCGGCGTGGGCACGGCGATGCTTGCCGCATCGATCTTGTCGAGAATGCTCCGATAGTCGGCAACCGGCTCCGCGCCGAACTCGGCGGCAACAGCGCGCGCGCGCTCTGCGTCGGTATCGACGACAGCGACCAGTTTCGCCCGCTCGTTGCGGGAATAATGGTTGGCGTGAAAGCGGCCGAAATGGCCCGAGCCGATAACGGCGGTGCGGACGGGATCTGCCATGATGCCTAACAGTACAGGGTTCGAGCCAGCGCGGGCATTGCCGTTCTTCTAAGTTGAAGCATTTTTGCTGGTCTACTCGGCCGCATGGGCAACACCCGCCCCGCGTGAACCGACCGCCCGACGGACGGTGTCGACGATCAGGCTTTGCGCCTCGGCGCTGAGATAGGGATGCATGGGAAGGCTGATCACGCGCTTGGCGAAGAACTCAGCCTGAGGAACGCCGGCCGGTGCGACCGGAAGCTCGCGGTACGGCGGCAGGGAATTCAGCGAGGCCATATAGTGGATTGCGGTGGGAACGCTCGCCTCACGGCAGACTTTGGCGATTTCGTCGCGCCGGTCGGTGACGATCGTGTATTGCGCCCAGACCGAAGTCGCTCCCGGCATCAGCTCAGGTACTTTGACAACGTTCGCCAGAGCCTCGTGATAGCGATCCGCCACCTCCTGCCGCGCGCGGATCTCATCTGGAAACAGACGAAGTTTCTCAAGCAGGATCGCGGCCTGGATCGAATCAAGGCGGCTGTTGAGCCCGACATGTTCGGTGTCAGGCCGGCCGGGATTCTTCCCATGATTGCGCAAGGCCAAGAGCCGCGCGGCGCGGATATCGTCGTCGGTGAAGACGGCGCCGCCGTCGCCATAACCGCCGAGCGGCTTGGCCGGATAAAAGCTGGTCGCCGTGTAAGGGGCGAGTGTGCCGACTTTCTGCCCGTTAAGGCTGGCGCCGAAGCTCTGGGCCGCATCGGCGATCATTAGAAGATCGTTAGCCTCGGCAATTTTATTGATTGCGGGATAGTCGGCGGGCTGGCCGTAGAGATCGACGGCGATGACGCATCGGGGTTTTAGCCCGCGCCGCTTCGCCACTCCGATCGCCGCCTCAAGACTTTCGGTGTCGAGATTGAATGTATCGGGATGGACATCCACGAACATCGGCGTGGCACCGGCAAGGATCGGGACCTCAACGGTCGCGACGAACGTGAAGGCCGGCACAAAGACAGCATCGCCCGCGCCGATGCCTTCGGCCATCAGCGCCAGCAACAACGCATCTGTGCCATTGGCGCACGTGATGCAGTGCCGCGCGCCACAGAAGGCGGCAAGCTCGCGTTCGAGCTCGACAACTTCTGGCCCCAGAATGTACTGGCCGTGCTCGAGCACCGCGGAGATCGCCTTCTCGACACGGTTGCCCAATCGCTCCCGCTGCGCGGCGAGGTCGATGAAGGCGGGAATCGCTTGCTTACGGTCTTTACTCATGCAATCTCCACCGAGCCTCCTTGGCACATTGTATCAGCAGACGGGGTCGAATCGGGCACAGAGGTTTCAGCCGCCACGCCTCGAACATGCCAGGTTTTCAAGGATTTCCCTCAGGCTTCCAGCCGAACCCGCCGCCGACTACCATAGCAGGACCGAAGTTTCAAACGCTGCGACGGACCGCCACCATCTCCCAACACTTTCCGGCCAGGAGGGCCTGATGCCCAAGCTGCGGCGAATGCCCCCCTCCCTGCCCAAGCGCTCATAGCTCATGCTGCTCGGGTCCGAACGCCTGCTTGCCTCGCCGCGCCTTAACGGGCTGCGCGTGGGCGTGGTCGCCAACCCCGCCTCGATCGACCGCACCTTCCGGCACATCGTCGACGGGCTCGCTTCCGCCCGGGACTTCAAGCTCACGGCGATTTTCGGCCCCCAGCACGGCTTTCGCTCCGACCTCCAGGACAACATGGTCGAGACGCCCCATGCCGAAGACGCCGCACGCAACGTGCCAGTCTTCTCGCTCTACAGCGAGACGCGCGAGCCGACGCCTGAGATGCTCGACCTGATCGATGTGTTGGTGATCGACATCCAGGATGTGGGCGCGCGCATCTATACCTTCATCTACACCATGGCCAATTGCCTCCGTGCCGCGGCGCGCAAGGGTCTTCCCGTTATCGTCTGCGATCGGCCCAATCCGATCGGAGGCGAGGCCATTGAGGGACCTATGCTCGAAGCGGGTTACGAGTCCTTTGTAGGGCAATTTCCCATCCCGATGCGGCACGGCATGACCATCGGCGAGCTTGCCCGCTTGTTCAACGAAAGCTACGGGATCGGCGCCGAGCTCGAAGTCGTCGCCATGGAAGGATGGTCACGCGGCATGTATTGGGACGAGACCGGGCTCCCCTGGGTGATGCCCTCCCCCAATATGCCGACCCTCGACACGGCAATCGTCTATCCGGGAACGGTCTTGTTCGAAGGGACGATGTTGTCCGAAGGCCGCGGAACCACCCGCCCCTTCGAGCTGATCGGCGCGCCCTGGCTCGACGGCGAGCGGCTCGCATCACGTATGAACGCGAGGAGACTTCAGGGCGTCCATTTTCGGCCTGCGATTTTCGAGCCGACCTTCCAGAAGCACGTGAAGGAGACGTGCGGGGGCTGTCAGATTCATGTGACCGACCGGCACACGTTCGAGCCAGTGAAGGCCGGCGTGGCACTCATGCACGAGTGCTACGGCGAGGCACCCGACCGGTTCGAATGGCGCGCGCCGCCTTACGAATATGAGCATGACAAGATGCCGATCGATATCCTCGCCGGATCGCCGACGCTAAGGCAGGAAATCGAGAGTCAGGCGCCGCTCGAGGACATCGTCAGAAGCTGGCGTGCGGGCGAGGCTACGTTTGCGACAATCCGCGAGAAATATCTGCTGTACTGAGGCCAACCCTCGCGCCGCGCTCGGGTCAACGACGAACGTCATTTCTCCAGGCGCGACAGCATCGGGCAGCCGAGCGTCTTTTGCAGCGCTTCGGTCAGGTCCTGCTCGGCATCGGCCGTGACGTAGAGGCCGCCATTGGCCTCGGCCAGACATTTTGCATCGAGGATGCTTTGCTCTCCGGTCCAGGAGAAGTCCTTCATGCGAAATGCGATGACATGGACGGTGAGATGCGCGGCATCGCCGTGGAGTTCCTTGCCCAAACCACAGGGCGATCCGCCGCACGTTTCCTCGCCGTCGGTCAGCACCACGATCAAGCCCGGCTTGTGCTGGTAATCGAGCGCGTCGGCTGCATCTGCGACGGCCGCCGTCAGGGGAGTCTTGCCGGCCGGCGTCAGCGCGTTGACCTGCTGCATGATGGGTCCGGCAGCATCGGCCTCCGGCTTCAGCGCCAGTTGAACGTTGCATTGCTGATAGGGCCCCGGACCATAAACAATGAGCCCGACTTTGCGGAAGCGGGTGATGGCAGGCAGCACTCTGGCGAGCGCCGCGCGAACCTCTTCGATGCGCGGCTTGGTGGTGCCGATGCCTTGACCGAGATTGCCGGCCATGGAGCCCGAGGCGTCGAACACCAGCATGGCGTCTTCGGTGCAAGGATTTCTCTCTCCCTCTCCTGCGGCGCGCGCTGGACCGCCGCTCATCAGCGCGGCGAGCGCAATGGCAAGGATTGGTGCTCTAAGAAGGACGGCCATGGGTTGACTCCGGTGCGTCGATCGACTTTAGCGCAAAAATTCGGCGAACGCTCTAGCTGCCGCCGGCGCCAAGCGCTTGTAACGTGGAGAGTGAGGGACTAGCTTCCAAGCAAATTGAGGAACAGATCTTGCTAAGTCCTGCCATTCGCGTTCTCCGGTCCATCTGGCGTAGCTCCGGCAGCGAGAAAGGCGAGCGCGCCATCCCCGAAGAGACGGCGATCGCCTTCACCTACAATACCGCCTCTTACGCAGTCATGATGGCAACGCCGCGGGATCTCGAGGATTTCGCCTTAGGCTTCAGCCTGACCGAAGGCGTGATTTCCTCCATCGACGCGATCGACAGTATCGATATCGTCGAGGAGGCCATGGGTGTGGAGCTGCGCATCTGGCTGAAGGCGCCGGAAGCCGCGGAGTTCTTAGGCCGGCGAAGAAGGATCGCGGGGCCCACTGGCTGCGGGCTGTGCGGCGTGGAGAGCCTGACCGAAGCGATGCGGCCTCCGCCGGAGGTGGGAGAAGGCCGCGTGTTCACGCCGGATCAGATCATGGAAGCGGTGAATGCCCTCCTGCCCTTGCAGGTCTTGAACCACGAGACACGGGCGGTCCACGCCGCCGGGTTCTGGCAGCCGGAGCGCGGTCTGATCGCGCTGCGGGAGGATGTCGGACGCCATAATGCGCTCGACAAGCTGGCGGGCGCGCTGGCCCGCGACGGGGCCTCGGCGCGCGACGGGCTCGTCGTCTTGACCAGCCGCGTGTCGGTTGAAATGGTTCAGAAATCCGCGGCGATCGCCGCGCCTGTTGTGGTCGCGGTATCGGCTCCGACCGCCTTGGCGGTGCGGATGGCCGAGTCTTGCGGCATGACGCTCGCGGCCATCGCGCGAAAGGATGGGTTCGAGGTCTTCACCCATCCGCACCGGATCAAGGGAAAACTTGCGACGCATGTCGCTTAAAAACGGCGGATACCCGCTCGCCGCCACAATCCGATGTTAGCGATTGTGCCAGAAGCCCGGTGATTCCTCTGGAGGAACATTCATGAAGACTTTTCTCAAGGCGCTTTGTCTCGCCCTCGTTGCCGCCTTGACCTTGGTTGCACAGCCGCATCCCGGCGAGGCAGCATCGGCCGCCAAGCTCGAGAGGGAAGCCAATGACACCCTTCACAGTTTCGTCGCCCAAGTTGCCGGCGCGCGCGAGCTGGCCAACAAGGCAGCCGGTATCCTGGTGTTCCCCTCCGTGGTCAAGGCCGGTTTCGGCGTTGGCGGCGAGTATGGCGAGGGCATCCTGCTCGATCAGAAAAGAGTTCAGGGCTATTACAATCTGGTCTCGGCGTCATTCGGGTTCCAGCTCGGCGTGCAGGAGCGGTCGATCATCATCATGTTCATGACCCAGGACGCGCTCGATGGGTTCCGGCGACGGGCAGGCTGGAAGATCGGCGTCGACGGCTCGGTGACAATCATCACCGTAGGTGTCGGCGGGTCGATCGATTCGGAGAAGGTCGTCAGCCCGGTGATCGGCTTCGTGCTGGATCCAAAAGGCTTGATGTACAATCTGACCCTTGAGGGCACCAAGATCAGCCGCATCAATCCTTGAGGCCTGTTGCCTATTTGGGGTTCACCTGGATTTGGGTGAGCGTCACCCCGACACCGCCGAGAATAGTTGGCACCCCGACCCAATAAGGCACGTAGACATCGGTCTCGGGCAAACGCACAAGCCAGGCTTCTATCCGGTCGGTTCCCGACAAGTACTTGATGACCGGATTGTCGCGCTTGTGCCCGCTTACCGGCACGAACTTGACGGCGCAGACTTCAACCGAGCCTGAAAGGGCGCGCGGCGCATCTTTGGGGAGAGCCTCGATGCGCTTCGGTGCGAACGCAAGGTCGTATCTGAGGCGCCCGTCGAAAGTCTGAACGGTGTGATTGCAAACGGACTCTCCGTTTTGCGTGTGCAGGAACGCCGCACTCAAAGGATCGAGGACGTCCTCGAGCTGCTGTCGGGTCACAGGCACGCGCTTCCGGCCGGGCTTCTTCGGCGGAACGATGGTGATGTCGGCGACGTCTCCGTTTTCGAAGCGGATGTGGCGTTTCTCTTTCTTGTCGCCGCCTTCGTAGCTGACGACGAAATTCACCGATTCCGGCCCGGGCGTCTCGAGCCGACCCCGACTCTCGACCGTGCCTGACGCTTTGTAGGTCCGGCCGAGGAAAATAGAAAAACGGCCATCGCCTTGCATCCGATAGGACGGCCCCTCAAAGCGCGCCTTAAGCCGTACCTCGCCCAGACTAAAGGCAGAGAGCGACACATCGTAGGTCGCCACGACCCTGACTTGCGCCGGAGTTGCCTCGACGGCGGCACCAGCCCCCAGCAGTCCGGAAAAAATAAATAGGACCCCGGCTAACGCAACACCAATCCTGTTCACGCTCACTCCCTCACGTCTGCCGGGCCGCCTGCCGGACCGGGTCCCGCGGGATCGTGCCCCGCCCGCGCATGTTATCGGAAACGGCCCGATCGCGCAGCGCCAAGCGGATGGGACAGGCGAACCCAGTTAAGGGCTGAATGCGCCGATTTGTCGAACACCGGGCGAAGGCCCTTTAGCGCATTTCTGGGCGATTGACGGCACAGAACGCCATTCCCGGCCGGATTTAAAGAACTGTTAGACTCTTCCGCTACGCTCGTGCCATGAGCCAAGGCGTCGCCAGAAACGTCCTGTTTGTGATCCTCGCTATCAGCGTGGGCTTTATTCTCGGCGCGGTCACCAAATTCGGCTTCGGATATGACCTTGCTGCCGATCCGTCCCCGCCGAAGGCACTGGCGGCACAATAGCCAAACATCCCCGTTTTCTGCGGGATCGTTAAGCGCTCGATTGTCATACCGCTGATACAAAATCAGCTTAAGTGCCGCAACGTGCTGAACACGCGGATCGACGACGACGCGCCGAACGACGTTGAAACCAGACGTTACCGCGCGCTTTTCATTTCGGACATCCATCTTGGCACCAAGGCGTGCCAAGCCGAAGCTTTCCTAGAGTTCTTCCGCCACCATCACGCCCCCCGCATCTACCTGGTCGGCGACATTGTCGACTTCTGGCATATCAAGCGCGGCGTCTATTGGCCGCAAGCCCACAACGACGTCTTGCAGAAGCTACTTCGCCAGGTCCGCAAGGGGA
>Ga0315534_1001305_pt1 | contig 17149 bp, 16 predicted proteins | sample SalMarSW160240MG_FD_203094 | JGI IMG/M metagenome (GOLD analysis project Ga0315534, IMG submission 203094) | Salt marsh sediment microbial communities from the Plum Island Ecosystem LTER, Massachusetts, United States - Salt Marsh Sediment SW1602-40 ... | reverse complement strand
GGATGAGTTTTTTGTCTCGTGTTCGTGCCATGGCAGTCTCCTTTTGTTACAGGATAGTATCGGCATGCAGGATGGGTATGTCTGCTTTTGTATAGCACCAAAAAGAAGATGTTGTCAATTTGGAAAAGGGGGATGGATCTAATAAAGGGTTGACATAATTTTTACTGATAGGTTTAATGTCTACAAGGGAATAGGCGTACAAAGGAGATCAAAGTTGATCCATACTGCTACCTGGAAAGAGGTAAGAGAGGGCCTGATTACAGATATCTATTTTGAGAGGACAAGGAAGATCTTGAAGGCCAAAGGGATAGATGTATCTGTTCGGGCAGAGTTTATGGCTCATGGTTTACCATTACACTGGCCCTGGGCAGTACTAGCAGGGGTTGAGGAATGTGTTGAGATATTAAGAGATCTTCCAGTTGATGTCAGAATGATGAAAGAAGGCACCATATTCGGAGCTAACCAGCCTGTAATGGAAATTAGCGGAAGGTATCTTGACTTTGGACAATATGAAACAACCCTCCTTGGCCTTATATGCCAGGCATCTGGTATAGCCACCAGAGCTGCAAGATGTAAAAAGGCAGCAGGCAGTAAGGAAGTAATAAGTTTTGGCGCCCGCAGGATGCACCCCACTCTAGCTCCTTTGATAGAGAGAAATGCCTATATAGGTGGCTGCGACGGTGTATCCGTGAGCCTTGGGGCAAAACTCATTGGGAGAGAACCAGTAGGAACAATGCCCCATGCACTTATTCTAATTATGGGTGATACTGTAAGGGCTACAAAGGCATTTGACGAGGTAATCGAACCAAAGGTGAGGAGGGTAAGCCTCATAGATACCTTTAATGACGAAAAGATAGAGGCACTTAATGTAGCAGAGGAATTGAGTGATAAGCTTTATGCTGTCAGGCTTGATACACCACGAAGCAGAAGAGGGGATTTTTTGGAAATCATGAAAGAGGTGCGCTGGGAGCTTGATCTTAGAGGATACAAAGAGATTAAGCTTTTTCTGAGTGGCGGTATTGATGAAAATGATATCGAGAGATACAATGTATTTGCAGATGCCTATGGCGTTGGAACAGCAGTAAGTAATGCGCCGGTAGTGGACTTTTCTATGGATATAATAGAGATAAATGGTCATCCTGTAGCAAAAAGAGGAAAGATGTCAGGTTCTAAAAGGATTTTTAGATGTAAAGAGTGTTTTAAAACACGAGTCTCTACAATGCATGAAAAGCCTGAAAGATGTTCATGTGGAGGTACTGAGGAAGAGATGTTAGTTCCATTTACCTCGAAAGGGCATTTACTCCAAGCCCTGCCGAAAGCCTCCCAGATCAGGGACTATGTTTTAGAGCAGTTGAGCAAGATGGAATTATAAATGCATAGTACCATCTATGACCCAAAAAAATAAAAGAAAGGTCGCTAATTTAAATCGTTTGTTGCATTACATATTAGGAAACAAGCCTGATGAATTCGGCCTTGTCCCGGACAAAGAAGGCTACGTAAGTCTGAAAGATCTTCTCAAGGCTATTAATGAAGAATCCCACATGGCCTATGTGAGAGAATCCCACATCCAAGAGGTCTTGTTGCATAATAGAGATGGCTTGTTTGAGATTGCTGAGAAAAAGATACGGTCTATCAAGCGAACCTTTAGCCCAGTCGATAGGGATCACGATCGCGTTCATCCTCCAAAAACACTCTTCAAGGGAGTTAAACGAAAGACATACCCCTTTATTCTCAAATCAGGGCTTTTACCGGGATCAAAAGAGTATATAGTAATGATAAAAGACAAAGATCTTGCAATGCGTATTGCACATCGATTAGATCAAAAGCCAATTATCCTGGAAATAAAGGCACAAATAGCCGCTGAAAATGGGATACCCTTTTTCCTTTTCGGTGATTCTATCTATCTCGCCGATAAAATTCCAATCCAGTTTATTAGTGGACCACCATTGCCAAAAGAACTGCCTTCCAAAAAAGAGACTGTCAAGGAAGAAAGGGAAATCATTTCAGGATCATTTATTTTGAGAGCAGAAAGGGATCCTGATCTTAAGCGGCGAAAAAACCTAAAAAAAAGAATTGAGTGGAAGAAAGAGATGAAAAAAGAAAGAAAAAGGGCTGGCCTTAGAAAGAGCAGGCCGCATTCATTTTTTTAAGAAAGCATTGGAGGTGTTTAATAAAGAAACGGAGGTAATTATGGGACCAATAAATATACTATCGACAGTTAATCTGGGTGTTCCACTTTACATGGTTATCTCTTTTGTCGCTATCATTTCTATATGTCTCCTGCTTGATCGGATACAGTTAGGGCTTGCTATATCATATCTCTTTGTCCTTTATATTGGATACTTTTATAATAAAACATTACTACTGAAAACTATGGAAGGTTCTATCATAGGTACAGTATTATATGTAAGCCTGGGCCTTATTATTATTATTTTGGCTGTAATCTCTTTCATTTCCTCCAATAAGTAAAGCCCACTAGAATTCTACATAAGACATTCTAAAGGGACCAGCAAATTATATCTCTGAACCTTTTATCGCCTGAGGTGGATTAAGGATTTCTTATGGCTGAGGGAAAGATCATTGAATACATCGACCAGAGAAAAATTGTTCTCTCTATATGCTTAAAAGATAAGGGGAACAAGCTCCAACTTTTGACCATATCCAACCATGAGGTAAGTATTTCTCCCAAAAGAGCTCTTCTTGTTTCATCCGCTACTTTAAATACCTCTCGGTCAAAAGGAGAATTACTCAAGGAGTTAAAAGTAATTGAAAAAACACGAACCAATTATATGGCATTAGCGTCTGTTCAAGATCTCTGGGAACTCACTCATGAGGAAAATAGGGCTTTTACCTATAAATATCTTGCACAGCTTTCCTTTGGCAGCGATATCACCGATGATCACATATCAGCTTTGGTAAGGGCCCTCTTTGCAGACGGGACCTATTTTAAGATAAAAGATGGCTTTTTTATCCCTAATAGTCCAGAGAAGGTTGAACAAATAACAAAGGCAAGGGAAGCTGCTGAATTAAGAGAGCGTGAGTTAGCAGAAGGAGCAAATTTCCTTAGGGAAATAATAAACAGCAGAGACCATAAGGAGCTCTCCTTAAAAGACACAATTATTCAACTACTCATTCAACTTGCCCTCTATGGAAAAGATGCCTCAGATTATAAGCTCGGTAGGGAAATGTTTTCCCGGGCTGGACTAAAGAATACAGACAATGCTCGCCGCATATTGATAAACCTGAATATATGGGATGAGGATGAAAACCTTGATCTTCATAAGTTTAACATTCGCTCCAATTTCAGTGAGCTTGCTCTTAAAGAAGCAGATAGCATGATGAAGAAAGAAGGAGACCTAGCAGAACGAGAAGACTTACAAGATCTACCTATCTTTACTATTGATGGACCACAAACGAAGGATTTTGATGATGCGTTAAGCTTGGAGCCTATTGATGGAGGTTATCGGCTCGGTGTTCATGTTACTGATTTAACGCCATTTATAAAGGTTGATAGCCACTTAGATAGGGAAGCATATCACAGAGCAAGCTCTATCTATCTTCCAGTCACCAACATTCACATGTTTCCGCCACGTCTTTCTCATAATGCATTAAGTTTAGTAAAAGGTTGTAAGCGGTGTGCTCTATCCCTCTTTGCACATTTTGACAGGGGTTGGAACCTGAAGGATTTTCATTTTTCACCTACTATCGTAAGGGTAGAAAAACAGCTTACCTACGATCAAGTAAATGCAGGATATAAGGAAGAGCCAATTTTTTCGGCCCTTTATCAATTATGCCAAGCTCTTAGGCAAAGGAGGATTGATAATGGCGCCATGCTTATCCCTCTTCCAGAAATCTATTTTGAAATCGACAATAATTCAGGCGTATGTCCGAGATTGGTAGAACAAAATACTCCCTCTAAAATTATTGTCTCAGAATGCATGATTCTGTATAACTGGTTAATAGCAAAGTTTGCCTTTGAAAAAAGTCTGCCTCTCCTTTATAGGAGCCAAGAACCACCTCAGGAAAGGCTGCCAATTGATGAGTCAAAATATATCTATTACGTATTTCAGCAAAGGCGAAAGCTTCGGCCTCTTTATATCGACACCATACCTCATCCACACAGCAGCCTTGGGGTGGATATATACACTAATGCCACGTCTCCTCTCAGAAGATATATGGACGTGCTTGTTCAGAGGCAAATCTACTCTGCCATACTTCAGAAAAGTCCTCAATATGAAGAATCGAGTCTTAAGGAACTCAATATGATAATACAACAGGCACTAAAAGATATTGATGTAATGAAAAGAAATCAAGCCCGGTATTGGATGCTTAAGTATCTTGCGGGATGCATAAATGAAAGCTTTAAAGCAATTGTTTTCCAAAAATTTAAGTATAAATATACAATAATAGTAACCGATCTACTTTTTGTTGCTGACCTTTCAAACGCAAGAGGTCTCGAGCTTTCACCGGGTGAAGAGATAAAGGTGACTGTAAAAAAATCGGATCCTTGGGATGACCTACTCATATTTGAGATAGCTAATTGATCCTGTCACATCATTTATGGATTGTACCGCTCTACTATGCTTCAACCATCTTTCTTAAGATCAGAGTACCATTTCTATCATATATAAATATCTCAAAAATAAGCGGTCGATTGATTGATTTGCTGAGTGTATATTTACTGCTGATTGACTTGAACCTCTGTATAAAAAACCGCTGCCCCTTCCTATAATTTACAGGGAGTCCGTCTTTGAGCGGTGAGTTAGGATATACCCAGACCTCAGATTTATCAGAATCCATAGTGCGGGCAAAAACAAATATATATCCGCCAATAGGTTCCTCATTCGACTGTTTGTTAATAATTCTGAAATTAACATTAATTGTCGATTCATTTCTTTCTATCTTTAATTCATCAATGTCCACAAGTGTGCTCAAAGATGATTCAGCATGATCAACTGTTACGAGAGACCTCGAACTTTTATCTTTTTTCTCTGTAATATAATCATCCAAAAGGGCAATATGTTGTTCTGATTCCGCAAGGCTTTTTTTCGTCTTTATAAGCATTGCTCGAAGCTTAGCATTTTCATCTGCCAGAATTCTATTTTGTCTATAGTAATTAATGAATAAATTGCTCAAAAAAATGGTCGCTACTATATAGAAGACAAAAAACACCGAAACCCATAATAGAAAATGAAGCGATATCTTAAATGTCCTTATTTTGCCTACACTCTTAAAGATCATAACCGTCAAACGTTCTTTGACCTTAGAGCTCTTTTGTATACCTTTTTTCCTTCTATTAATGGGGTTCATGTCTTTTTGACGATTTTCCATTTGCTGTCTTTTTTAAAGCAGTCAAACCGTTTTTTTCTGTTATGGGAGGATCGGTACAGTGTATCTCTCAAAGTAGTATGTGGTACGCAATCAAACAGTATATTAAAAAGGAATTGATCTATTGTCGAAATACCCTGGCAAAGATCTCTTCAACATATTTGAGATGCTGTTCAACGGAAAATGTCTCATCTATCTCCTTATTGCTGAGATAATTCTGAATTTCAGGATCGTTTACAATAAGCTGCTTGAAGCTTTCTCCAGTGCTCCAAGCTTGAAGAGAGTTTTTCTGGGATATTGAATAGGCATCTTGACGGGAACAACCCTTTCTTACCAAGGCCAAGAGGATTTGCTGAGAAAAGATGAGTCCCTGTAGTTTTCCAAGATTCTTGGCCATAGCATCCTTTTTGACCACTAAATTTTTCATCATTCCTGTCAGACGATTGAGCATGTAATCTATGAGAATGGTGCTGTCTGGTGCAATAACTCTTTCTACCGAGGAATGACTAATATCCCTTTCATGCCAAAGGGCCATGTTTTCCATAGAAGCAATGCAATTTGATCTAACAAGTCGAGCCAATCCTGAGAGGTTTTCCGAGCCAATTGGGTTCTTTTTGTGGGGCATGGCTGATGAACCCTTTTGTCCTGAAGTGAAAGCCTCTTCCGCCTCACCAACCTCTGTTCTTTGTAAATGTCTTATCTCTACTGCCATCTTTTCAATAGAGCCTGCAAGGATTGCCAATGCAGTAAAATACTGTGCATGTCTATCTCTTTGAATAATCTGTGTTGATATCTCAGCAGGTTTTAGATCAAGATGCTCACACACATATTTTTCTATTCCTGGGGGAATATTGGCAAAGGTTCCTACAGCCCCGGATATCTTTCCATAGCTTATCACATCCAGAGCCTGACTGAGCCGCTTGAGGTTTCGTTGCATCTCGCTATACCATACAGCAAGCTTGAGACCAAATGTTATGGGTTCTGCATGGATCCCATGGGATCGACCGATCATTGCAGTATTCTTATGTTCAAAGGCCTTTTCCTTTAAAACATCCATAAGGTTGTGAACATCATTGATAATGATCGAGAGTGCCTCTCTGAGCTGAAGTGCAAAGGCAGTATCCAGGATATCAGATGATGTGAGTCCCATATGGATAAAGCGTGCATCAGGTCCAACAGATTCCTCAACATTCGTTAAAAAGGCGATTACATCATGCTTTACCGTTTCCTCAATTTCCTGGATCCTGTCAACAGAGAAACTCGCTTTTTGCTTGATAGTGTTCATTGCCTCTTGCGGGATCATACCCTCTTTGGCCATGGCCTCACACACAAGAATCTCCACCTGAAGCCATTTGTCAAAGCGATTCTGGGGCTCCCATATTTTTGCCATCTTTTTACGTGAATATCGCTCAATCATGTATGCACCTAAAAATATATTGACTATTTATTCTCCTATAAGTTAATTTTCTGATAAAATCAAGGTAAATGGATGATAAAAGGACGGTTTTATCCACATCCCTTCCGGTGTTGCGGGAGTGATAATTTTTTGCTGAATAGTAACGAAGAATTTATTCTAACAGGGCGGACGAGACTAAATAACGAGATAAATGTGAAAAGGAGAGGAGAATGACAAGAAAAATATCCATTTTTTTAGGAATTCTTTTTTTTCTATTATTAGGATCTTCAAACGCTTTAGCCTCTGAAGAGATTACCTTGGAGGAGAGCATTAAGATAGCCTTAGAGAGGAGTTTGTCTGTTCGATCAGCAGACGAAGAGATAAAGGCAAAAGAATTTGAAGAACTCTCCTCAAAGGCCGATTTTTACCCAAAATTAAGTACTAGCTACTCTTATAGCCGTTTGGATAATGGAACGGTCAACGACGCCAAGTACACTGCCTACCCGTATAATCCTTTAACAATGTCTCATTTTCCAAAAGAAACTTCTCCTTTGGAAGCCGATACCTACGAATTTAATATATCTGCTACGCAGCCTCTGTTTACGGGATGGAGGCTTACCATATTACGAGATTTAGCCTCCTTAGGGGTAAATACAGCTAAAATCCAGAAAGAGACTGTTATTCAAGATTTGATATTGAATGTCAAGGATGCCTATTTTGGCATTTTAAAGATGGAGAAGCTCAAAAATGTAGCCAGACAGTCAGTGGAGCTTTTGGAAGCCCAACTGAGGGTATCTCAAGCCTTTTATGATGAGGGAATTATCGCTAAAAATGATCTCCTACAAACTGAGGTCCAAATGGCACAGGCACGGCAAGATATGATCACGGCAACGAATCGAGTGGAGATTGCCAAGTCTCTTTTCAATACCTTACTTAGGCGGGGACTCAACCAGGAAGTAACTGTTAAAGATATCCTCGATTATACTCCTGTAGAACTTACCCTTGATCAATGTACGGAGAGGGCCGAGCTGAATAGGACAGAAATCAAAGAGGTTTCATTAAATATCCGGTCAGCTGAAAAGAACGTCGATTTAACCAAAAGCAAGTACTATCCCTTGGTGACATTGATCGGCAATTATCAGAGAGAGGCCGATGACATTCTATTAGATGCTGATCCTGGAGAAGATGTTGACGCCTGGACCATCATGGTAAAAGGTGAGTGGACCTTTTGGGAATGGAGAAAAAAGAGACATGATGTAGCAGCAGCCAGGGCTAATATGGCAAAGGCTAACTATCTCTTGAGGGAAGTAAAGGATAATATTCAGCTGGAAGTAAAGGAGGCTTATTTATCGTTGAGGGAGGCAGAGAAGAATATCCAGGTAGCAAAAAAAGCTGTAGTTCAGGCAGAAGAAAATTTCAGGATGAATGAGGAAAGATACAAACAACAGGTTGCCACCTCCACCGATGTTCTGAATGCTCTGACCCTTCTCACTCAGGCAAAGACAAATTATTTCAATGCCTTAAGTGAACACAATACTGCCTGGGCACGGCTTGAAAGGGCTATGGGGGTGGGGTATAATAAAGAGATGAAATAATTATTTTCCTAACTGATCTTCTCTACAATCAAATCTTCAACTTCTACGGCTAAGGATCTTTGAAGTAGCTCTATTGATATTACCACTTTGTCAACTTTCCCTTTATGCTTAAGATAAAAGCCAGTCAGCCCTTGTAATGGCCCCTCCATAATCATAACCCTGTCACCTTTTTTCATATAGGCCTGATTTCTCACGGTTCTATCAGTGCCATCTAATGTCTTAAGTGACGTTATCTCTTCATCTTTTACCGGAACCGGTTTTCCTTGTATACCAAGTATTCTCACAACTCCATACGTCTTAAGTATATTCCAGTATTGATATAAATCTAGATCTGAATGCACAAAGACATAGCCTGGCAAAATTGGGACCATTATCATTTTCCTTCGATCTTTTCTCCTACTCATAACCTGCATTTTAGGAAGAAAGGCCTCAATTAATTTTTTCTTCAGCCCGTTAAGGACAACATCTTCATGTCGACTTCTTGAATGAATAGCATACCATTTCAGTTGATTTTCTTTTCTTTGATACGTATCGGTCATTTGTCATCTATCAAGTGCATATTTTTCATACACTTAGATTATTGCATAGCAGTAAAATTGTTTTTTCTTTTGGTTAAATATATACGGCATCATGGGAAGATTTTTGCTAAATGGGGCACTCTACCTTTCAATTATACAACACATACTATAAAAGCGAATGCCTGATAATTGACTCTCATTTAATTAAGTGCCCAAACCGCCTTAAGTGAGGCCAAGACCAATAAATAATAATGGCCTTCCCTTTGAGCTTATTTAAAGATACGAAGCGCCAATATCTGCTATCATGACTATTATCACGGTTATCACCCATAACAAAAATGGAATTTTTGGGTACAATTACAGGCCCATAATTTTCATGTTTTATGTATTCATCCAATATGTAATGTTGAGATTTATCAAACAATTCTAAATATTTATCGGCCACAGCAATATTGTCATCCCTATACTTTCCAACATATTCTTTTTTAATTTTCTTACCATTTACATACAACATATCATTCTTTATCTCAATTGTGTCTCCCTCAATGCCAACAACTCTTTTTATAAAATCCTTCCTCTCATCTCGTGGCCATTTAAAAACTACTACATCCCCCCTCTTCGGTTTTTTAATCGGTATGATATAACGATCAACAAAGGGCACCTTAATTCCGTAAATAAATTTATTTACTAAAATATGATCTCCAATAAGAAGCGTTGGTTTCATAGATCCTGAAGGGATCTTAAATGCTTGAATTACAAATGCCCGAATAAAGAGTGCCAGAATAAGGGCTATTATGGCTGCTTCTAAATATTCCCTGAAGAGGCTCTTTTTCTTCTTTTCTCTTGTATTTTTTTTGTTGTCTATTTTTTTATTCAAATACCTTACCTTTCATATATTCGCTCTCCTGTCATGTCTGCCTTTAGATAGGCAGGTTTACATCCTGCTTAATTTGGAGCCGTTACCCATTCTGTTTCTCATTTGCCTTAAGAATTTAATGTAAGAATTACTTCTTTGTAAAGCAATTTCTCACGAGGTGTGATTTCAAATATTTAAAACCTTGGCAACTGTTCAGGGTTCAGGGTTCACAGATCAATGTAAAACGCTTTGCGGTTTTTCATATTACAATTATACCCATTGAGTCAATATGATGGGCACATTCATCTTTGAATCCCGCCTGCTTCGAAATAATCGGGGCGGGCAGGTGTGAATCTTCTAACCTAACTCCCTGATCAAAAATGAAACCTTTTATACGAAATAGTACACCAAAATCTTTGAGGACCTGCGTGATTTACATTACTACATATTGTGTTAATATTATAAATTACCACTATATATCTATAAATTGTGGTAATTTTAATTAATTTATTAAAAATACTTGACAAATTCATTTATATATGTATTAGTATAGGGAAATTTCAGTAATACCTGTTGCTTAATTTTTTCGGAGGAATAGATGGTGGGCCAAAATACTGTAAAGAAAATAAGAGAAGAGCTTTTGCTGAGCAAGGCAGAACTGGCCAGAAAGGCAGGTGTTTCTCCATTAACCATCGATAGAATTGAAAGAGGTAAAAATTGTAGAATGGAGACAAAGAGAAAAATTATTCTGGCACTTGGCTACGAATTAAGAGACAAAGATAAACTGTTCCTTAACGATATAAAATTGTAAGGGGTTTGGCTTCAAATGCCCATATCAGCAAAAAATAGACTTATCGGAATTGATATCGGATCCCATGCTATCAAGGTTGTCGAAATTGACGATACCAAAACTGGAATGATCTTAAAAAATTTTGGTATGATAGAGCTTCCCCAGGATTCTATCCTGGAAGGTTCTATAAAGGAAATGGAAATAGTTTCCTCAGCCCTAAAAAACCTCCTGAAAAATCTAAAGATCAAAAATAAAAATGTGGCCACATCTATATCTGGCTACTCAATTATAGTCAAAAAGATTACCATCCCAAAAAAAGAAGAAGAAGGTTTAGAGAAAAGTATACAAGGTGAAGCTGAACAATACATTCCTTTTGATATTAATGATGTAAATCTGGATTTTCAGATACTTCCATCAGAAAAAGAAGGAGCAGAAGAAGAGAAAAAAGAAGAGTTAATGGATGTTCTCTTGGTAGCTGCAAAGAAAGATATGGTTGAGGAATATATAAGTCTTCTTCACTTAACGGACCTGAATCCTATGGTATTAGACATAGACGCCTTTGCCCTTCAAAACTCCTTCGAAATCAGCAATCATGAGCAATCTGGCTGCCATGCCTTGGTAAATATCGGTGCTCAACAACTGACGATAAACGTTATTAAAGATGGTGCTTCCATATTTACTAGAGACTCATCCTATGGTGGATCACAAATCACAAGCGAGATCCAACAAAAATTAAATATATCCTATCAAGAAGCAGAGATGATAAAATTGGGCGCTAAGTCATTAGAGCCAGAGAAAAAAGCTATAATTGAGGAAATATTTTCATCAACAGTTACAAAATGGGCTCAAGAGATAAAAAGAGCTCTTGATTTTGTTGCAACTACCTTTATGGATGTTAAGGTTGATAATGTCCTCCTTAGCGGAGGCTCATCCTTGATTAAAGGATTCAGCAAATATCTCGGCCTGGAAACAGGTCTAAAGATCGAAATGCTCAATCCTTTTGGTAATTTAGAGATCAAGGAAAAATTATTTGATGCAAACTATTTAAATTATCATGCCCCAATGGCTGCTATTTCCATTGGCCTTGCATTACGGAGTATAGGTGATAGATGATCAAAGTTAATCTCTTTCCATTTAGGGCTGCGCGGATAAAAGAAAATATAAGGCGACAGGTTACTATTTATCTGCTCTCCGTTATATTTCTTCTCCTTGCGAGTAGTTACTTCTATATTGATCTCAACAACAAGGTAAACACCTTGAGAAAAGATCGAGATGATAAACAAAAGGAACTGGACTCCTTCAAAGATACCAATAGAAAAATAGCGGCTTTAAAGAAAACTATCGCTAACACCGAAGTAAAATTAAAGACAATAGATAGATTAAAAAAAGGCCAAGAGGGGCCAGTCAAACTATTAGATGATATAGCCATGAGTATACCAAAAGATAAGTTATGGCTCACCACCCTCAAAGAACAAAAGGGCACGCTTGTTTTAAACGGAACGGCGATGGACAATGAAACAGTTGCAGACTTTATGGATCGACTAAAAAATACCCAGAGTATACGGTCCGTTCAATTGATCAGAACAAAGCAGAAGAAAATTTCGGGATTTGATTTGAGTCTCAAAGATTTCTCTCTGAACTCAAAAACATACGCCTTTAAAGAGAAAACTCTCCCTAAAGAAGGCAAAAAGAAATAGAGGGGAAGAAAGAGGGCTATGGCAATCGATCTAAGTACTTATTTTGATAAAATATCCAAATTGAAGATGGTACACAGGATCCTCATCTTTGCAGGGACGGTTGTTCTTATTGTAGGTCTCTATATTTGGCTCGTATACATCCCGAAAACAGGTGAAATAAAGACTATAAAATCCGAACTGGATAGATTAGAGCAAAATATCAGGATTGCCAAGGTCAGGGCAAAAAATTTGAAACGCCTTGAGGTTGATCTTGCCAAGGCCCAAGCAGAGTTAAAAGTTGCCATTAAGCTTCTTCCCACTACTAGTGAAATACCAAGCCTTTTAAAGAATATTACCAAACTCGGCAATGATTCAAACTTGGAATTTCTCCTATTTAGTCCTGAAAAGCAGGTTTCAAAAGAATTTTATATAGAAATTCCGGTAAGCATAGAGGTACTTGGAAGTTATCATGATGTTGCTGTATTTTTTGACAAGATTGGAAAACTCGATAGGATTGTTAATGTTGTCAACGTGAACATGATTCCAATCAAAGACCTGAGCACTATGCTTAAAACTTCATGTAAGGCCACAACCTTCAGGTTTAAAGAGGAAAGAACCGAAAGTGAGCCCAAAAAAAAGAAATAACATAGTTATGCTTTTAATATGTGGTATTGTGGCTATTCCTATTCTTTTAGGTATATCTATAGCTCAAGCTAAGGAAAAGGTTACCGTCAAGATTTCAACAGATAAAAAAGAGGCCGCTGAACCATTAAAAAAATCTGTGGAAGAAACAACTGCTCCTGTAGCCACAGAAGAAAAACAAAAAGCAGTGTATTCGTATGATCCTACCAATAAAATAGATCCCTTCAAATCCTTTATTGTTTTAAGAAGGGAGTTAGAGGAAAAAGAACAAGGAAAACCAAAAACCTATCTTGAGACCCTTGACATTTCTCAGGTGACTATCTCTGCTATAGTATTAGGAAATAAGGGAAATTGGGCCCTTGTTCGGGATTCAAAGGGAGATGGTCATGTAATTAAGGTGGGAACCCTTATAGGAAGAAAAAGCGGTCGAGTAAAGAGAATTCTTGAAAAAGAGGTTGTTGTTACTGAATCTTATAAGGATATTAGAGGTCGCGAAATGATAAAGGACATCTCGATAAAGCTCCCATCTACAGATATAGATCAGTTTGACACAATAGTAAAATAAAGGAGAGCTGGCATGTTTTATAAAAGAGGCCTGAGAAAAGAAAAGAGTATCTCTCTATTAATAATATTCTTTTTAACCTTTCTTGTCTTTAGTTGTGCTCAAGCACCTGTAAAAAAAGAGGTTGCAGGCATAACAGAAGAGAACTCTACTCAAATCGAATCAATAAAAGTCATCTCTGACCCCTCTATTGAGAAGGCAATGATTGAAATAACCAGCTCAAAACTTGTCTCCTATGCTGCCTTTAAATTGGTTCAACCACTGCGGCTTGTAGTGGACTTCAATGCACTCCCTGCTCAGGGATTGACTGGTCCTGATGTCACTAATGACAGGCTCATAAAGGGTATCCATTTCGAAAAAATCAGAGAGAAACCTGCATCAACACGCCTTATTGCTACTTTACTGCAGGATGTGGAATACAATGTGAGAGAAGCGGACAAAACAATCAAATTCATGCTTTTGGCGAAAAAAACCACTGAAATTGAGACAAAACAGTTACCTACAACACCAGCAGAAGAGGAAGAAATTGTAGCGAAAAAACCTCGCCTTTACTTTTCACCTTCTAAAACACAACTGAATCAGATACTTGGAGTCGATTTTTACATGCTCCCAAAAGGAAAATCGAGGATCACAGTCACCACTACGAAAAAGGCAGATTATGATTTGAGCAGGAAAAACTCTCTCACCTTGCTTTTAGAGATAATGGATGCCACTATTCCATCTGAACTGACAAGATATTTAAATTCCTCCCTCTTTAAAGGGGCAGTTAATCAAATTACACCGATTATAAAAGTTGCTGAAAAACAGGTTGGTCTTCAAATAGAGTTAAGAGAAATGGTTCCTTACCATGTGATGCAGACGGATGAAGAAATAAGGCTAGATTTTAGTAAAACATCTGTCAAACCAGCTGCAAAAAAAATACCACAGACCAAGCTTGGCAGGACCTTTGTAACACAAACAAAAGAGATACCTTCTGAGACCTCCGTTAAATCTGCAAAAGTACTCCCCAATTCCACTAAACGTACTATTAATTCTTCTCGTAAAAATAAAAAATATACAGGGGCAAGAATGACCCTTGAATTTGCTGATGCAGACATAAGAAACATCCTTAAATTGATTGGAGAGGTGAGCAAGCGGAATATAGTGTGGGGGCCCGAGGTAAAAGGCACAGCGTCTATGAGATTAAAAAATGTTCCGTGGGATCAAGCCCTGGATGTAGTGCTTGATATAAATAATCTTGGTAAAAGAGAAGATGGAAATATTATCAGGGTAATGACTAAAGAAGCTATAAAGGCAATAGAGCAAGAGGAGGAAGCGAAACTAAAGGCTGAAAGAGAAAGGATAAAGGAGGATAAGGCCGCAAGGAAGGCGGCCGAAGCAGAAGAGCCATTGGAAACTGCGTATATAACTGTTAATTATCAGGATGTCACTGCTATAAAAACCCTTATTGAAGAAAATGTAAAGGGACCGAGAGGGAGATTATCAGTTGACACCGCAACAAAAACTATAATTATTACGGATACAGCCACAAATGTAGAAGACGCAAAGGCTTTGAAAGACAGGCAGGACATACCGATCAAACAGGTAATGATCGAGGCGAGGATTGTTGAGGCTACTACAGCCTTTGGAAGGAATATAGGAGTTGAATGGACCGGCAGCTATCAAACTAATAGAGATCCCTGGGGGGGAGGTATCCAGAATAGGTCTTACCTTTACAATTTCGCTACAAACTTTACCATGCCCAGCTTATCTACAGCGGGAATAGCCTTTAGCAACTCAGCGGCTACAAAGGTCATTAACGCACAAATAGCCCTGGCTGAGACTGATAATAAGGCGAAGACCCTCTCTGCCCCAAAAATCATTACACGTGATACAAAAACAGCCACCATAAAGCAAGGCACAAAGATTGTAATCCCTTCAGGTACAGATTCGAGTGGAAACAAAACATATGAACAGGTTGATGCCACGCTCAAACTCGAGGTGACTCCCAAAATAACACCAAATAACATGGTTATTTTGGACATCGATGTGAGTGATGACTTTCCTGATTATTCTCAAGCAATAGGTGAAAATGTTCCAATCAGAACCAAGAATGCCAATACACAGATGATGGTTGCCAGCGGAGACACGGTTATCATCGGAGGAATCTATAAGGAAAACACAAGCGATAATATGGAGGGAGTGCCATGGCTCAGCAAAATACCTATCTTTGGATGGCTTTTCAAGAGAGAGCAAAAGCAAAGGGATAAAAGTGAACTCCTCATCTTTCTCACACCTACTGTGTTGCCAAGTCTCTAAAATTTAAACTCTACTCACATAAAAAAAGGAGCTGTTTATAATATAAACAGCTCCTTTTTTTACTCACCAAATCTTTTCGTAAAAATAGCTATAAAATCTTCAGGATATCCAAAAGACTCTCTATATAATAATCAGCTGTAAGATATTTGTTTCTGTATGCGATGAAGGGTATGCCAGAGGCCTGACAAACAGCAAAATCTATTTCAGAATCACCTACATACAAACATTCCTGGGGTTCAATTCGAAAAAAATCAAGAATCTTGAAGATGGACTCTGGATGGGGTTTGGGGATTTTTACATCTAAGGATGAAACAACTATGTCAAAATAGTGACTAAGTCCGTTTATCGCAAGAACTTTTTCTATGGTATTGCTCCGATTTGTTGCTACTGCAAGACCATAATTCGGTTTGAGAATAGTGAGCACCTCTTTCAAGCCTGGCTCCATAACCATATCTTTTATAAAGGGAACGTAATCAAGCTTTAACCGATATTCCTGAGCCCGTGATCCATAAGGAGTGCCTCGAAAGATATAATCTACTGATTCTATGGCAGTATGCATGTGAACAAATTCGATATCTTTTTCTGTGAGTGGAGGCAGACCAAAATGGGATAGAATATGGTTATAGAAATTAACATTTGCCTGCCTCGAATCAAACATAACTCCATCGCAATCAAATATAATCACTGATGCACTCATAAACTTTATAATCTACTCACAGTCAACCAAAATATCAATCATAACTTGCAATAGGCCACTTTTTATGTAACTTAATAAGCACTGGATTTTGAGCATTACTGTTGGCAGAATTCTAAACCGTGAAATACTTTTTTCAGCAAAAATATAACAGTTTTAAATAGTAGAAGATGGAAATAAAATCAGATTATCTTGTTATCGGAAGTGGCATTGCAGGACTTAGCTTTTCTCTTAAGGCAGCCCTGAAAGGAAGCGTAAGTATTGTAACAAAAAAAGAGACTATGGATACCTCTACCAATTATGCCCAGGGGGGTATTGCTTCAGTATTAGGCCCAAATGATTCATTCGATCTTCACATAAAGGATACACTAGAGTCTGGTGCTGGCCTCTGTAACGAGCAGGTTGTTCGCATGGCTGTCACAAATGGGCCTGATATGATTAAAGAGCTTATCTCTCTTGGCGTTAACTTCTCACACAATAAAATACAGGCTGACACATTAGATCTCACAAAGGAAGGAGGTCATTCCAGAAGAAGGATTGTTCATACCAAAGATCTCACTGGGCAAGAGGTAGAAAGAGCCCTTATCTATAATGTGGAGAAGAATGATAATATTCAGATCTATGAAAATCATATGGTCATAGACCTGATTACTACATCAAAATTTATAAAAAGAGGTCTTTCCACCAATGAGACGAAAGAGACATGCTGGGGTGCCTATGTTCTGGACATAATCACAGGCGAGGTACGTATTTTTCTGTCCAGAGTAATAGTCCTTGCAACTGGGGGAGCGGGT
>Ga0315534_1001304_pt1 | contig 17159 bp, 19 predicted proteins | sample SalMarSW160240MG_FD_203094 | JGI IMG/M metagenome (GOLD analysis project Ga0315534, IMG submission 203094) | Salt marsh sediment microbial communities from the Plum Island Ecosystem LTER, Massachusetts, United States - Salt Marsh Sediment SW1602-40 ... | reverse complement strand
GTCCTTGGTTGCATTCCGCTGGGCATCGTTGAAATAGGCGGGGACCGTGATTACGGCCTGGGTGATGCTCTCGCCGGTAAAGGCTTCAGCATCAGCCTTGATCTTCGCCAGGATCATGGCCGAGACCTCGGGTGGTGCATACTCTTTATCGCCTAGGGTTACACGAATATCACCATTGGGGGCTGCGTTAACTTGATAAGGTACAAATTGGAGCGCGTGCTGCACTTCAGGATCCGAGTGCTTGCGTCCCATAAAGCGCTTGATCGAGAAGACGGTGTTCTCCGGGTTGACGATTGCCTGTCGGCGTGCGACCTGGCCAACCATTCTCTCCCCGGATTTCGGGTTCTGTGCAACAACGGAGGGAATCAAGCGTCCGCCCTCTGATGAGGGGATGACGGTTGGCTCGCCTCCTTCCATGATGGCCACGACTGAATTGGTGGTTCCCAGATCGATCCCGATAATTCTCCCCATGCCGGATGCCTCCTAGCGAGCCACGCGGACCATAGCCGGGCGCAGGATGCGTTCGCCAAGCTTGTAGCCGCGTTGCGTAACTTCGATGACGGATCCTTCTTCGTGATCTTCGCTCTCCTCATAGGAGATTGCTTCGTGGAGCATCGGGTCGAATCGTTCACCTTCAGCCACGATCGTTTCAACACCCTCAGCTTCGAGCAACGCGGTGAGCTTCTGGCGGATAAGTTCAATCCCGGAAACCCACTCCGCACACGCCTTTTCTTCTGGCGCCCTGTCCAATGCTCGCTCGAGATCGTCCAGTACGCTCAGGTAGCGGGTGATCACTTCGCCTGAGATTCGGGCACGCGCCTCTTCCGTCTCACGTTCCATGCGCTTTTTGTAATTCGCGAACTCAGCCCGTGCCCGTTGCCAGCCGTCGAGATACTCCGCCGCCTCATTCTGGGCATGCTCGAGCATCTCCTCCTGGGTTTCGGAAGTCGCTTCGGTCTGAGCAGCATCTTGCTGATCGGAAGCTTCCGCCTCGATCTCGCTCTCTTCCTGAGTTAAAATTTCTTCGTCCTCGGGTCGTTCGTCGTCCTGATGCTTTTCCTTCTGACTCACGACGCCTCCTTAAGGGTTCGACCGGGTTTCCCGATCAAGAGTCTCGTGTTCAACCTGCATAGCTTTCGATGACCAGATCACTCAATAGACCGGCTACGTAGCGGACAGCGGAAATCGTCCTCCCATAGGCCATCCGCGTCGGTCCCAGGACGCCTAGAGCGCCCGTGGCGTAACCGGGGGCACCATAGCGGGTAACGACCATGGTGCACTCCTTTAGATCCTCCCAGGCGCCCTCCCCGCCGATGACGACCTGGACGCCGCCAATGTTCGGGCTGAGGACATTGGCCAGTACCTCTTCAAGGAAGCTTCGTTCCTCGAGAACCCGCAGAGCCTGACGCGCGATTCCGGGGTCGGCAAACTCGGGTTGAGCAAGGACGTTGGTCAACCCATCGCGGTAGATCTCACCGGTCCAAACCGCGTCGGCGCGAGCCATCATCTCTCCGACCAACCTAATCACATCCTGGGCCAGATCCGTAAACTGGCCAATGAGAGCAGCAATCCCAGCGCTGTTTTTCCTGGCACAGGACTGCATTAATTTTTCTGCCGTCGCTGTGAGCTGCTCCTGCGGGATAACTTCCGCCAGGGTTAGCATCTGCTGCCGTACTTCTCCGCCCTGCAGGACGAGCACGAGCAGCACCTGACGACCCTGCGTGGCGATCAGTTCGAGATGCTTGAAGATGGCACGTTCGGAGCGGGGCGTTGTCGCCAGCGAAGCTGCATGTGAATGCTGGGCAAGGATGGAGGCTGAGAGTCGAACCCACTCGTCGATCTCGGCCGGAGCCTGGTGAAATTGATGACTGATTAGTCGCTTCTCGGCATTGGGAAGCTCGGTGTCCCCGAGCAGTTGGCGCACGAAATAGCGGTATCCCTCCACAGTCGGCACACGACCAGCGGATGTGTAAGGTTGGCCGAGCAAGCCTTCTTCCGTTAGAAGGACCATCTCGTTGCGGATGGTCGCCGAGCTAACGTTCAAGTTATACCGATCGACAAGGTTTTTCGAGCCAACTGGCTCTGCCGTTTCGTTGTATTCACGCACGATCAGCGCCAGGATGGTTTCCTGCCGTTCACTGATGGGGCTCATCACGCTCCCTATAGAAATTAGCACTCTAGGCGCGAGAGTGCTAAAAATACATTGAACGATCATACCATAGGCAACTTCGGAGCGTCAAGCATACCTGCGAGCCATGCTCTCTAAGGTTGGCGTGTTAAGGATTCTTAGGCTGAGGCAATCGGAATAGGTGGGAAATTCGCCTGCGGGTTGACATTTCCAGATGAGCCAAGTAGTATGCCGGCTCAAGCATAAACGAGGTGCGCAGATATGGTGGAAATACTGGATCTGAATGATGAGACCTTCGAAGCGGAGGTTCTGAACGAAAGCCGACCGGTGCTGGTTGACTTTGGCGCAGAATGGTGCAAGCCCTGCAAGCAGCTGGATCCGATCGTCGAGGAACTCGCCCGGGAGTGGGGGTCGTCGGTAAAAGTTATGAAACTCGACATCGACGAGAATGTGAGTACAACGATGAAGTTCTCGGTGATGGGCGTACCCACGCTTATGCTCTTTGTCCAGGGAGAGCCGGTGGAGCGCTTGAAGGGCTTTCTGCCCAAGCAGAAGATCCTGGCCAAGCTGTCACCCCACCTGCCATAGTGAAGGGTCGCACACTTGACCCGGCCTAAGACCGGGCCTATACTGCGAGCATAATTTACACATTAACGGCTGAGACGAGGACGAGTAAGCGATCCAAGGGTGTCACAGAGAGCGGGGCAGCTGCGATCCCGTACACCGGAGACCGTGGAATGGACCTCTGAGCTGCAGGGTGAACGAGTGTATGCACTTGAGTAGCCTGCGCCGGATCCGCCACCGTTAGCAGGCGGACGGTATCAAGCAACAGATACCGGGTGAGGAGAGGTCGTGATGTAACGACCTAAGCTGGGTGGTACCGCGGGCTATTTGCTGCCCGTCCCAGATCGGGACGGGTATTTTTATTCCCCGGGCGCAGATCGTCACGCCCGGGCGAGAAGGAGACAGGAGATGCCAGAAGACAGGAAAAGAATTCTCACAGGTGACCGTCCTACCGGGCGGCTGCACCTGGGTCATTACGGCGGCTCGATCGCCAACCGGGTCCAGCTGCAGGATGAGTACGACTGTTACTTCATCATCGCTGATCTGCATACCCTCACGACCAGACCAGAGCGAGAATCGATCGCCGAGGTCGAACCGAATATACGCGAGATGCTCCTGGATTACTATGCTGCCGGCATCGATCCAGAGAAGAGCACGGTCTTCCTGCAGTCAGCCGTACCCGAAACCTTCGAGCTGAACCTGATCTTCGAGATGCTGGTCACGGTTCCCCGCCTGGAGCGCATCCCGAGCCTGAAGGAAATGGCCAGCGCAGCACACCTTGACCGGATGCCCTTCGGGCTGCTTGGTTACCCGGTGCTGCAGGCTGCAGACATCCTCCTGCCACGGGCGCACCTTGTTCCGGTCGGCAAGGATAACGAGGCACATGTCGAAGTGACGCGTGAGATCGCGCGCCGCTTTAATTACCTGTATGGGGAGGTCTTCCCGGTCCCGGATGTGATGATCGGTGAAGTGCCCACGCTGGTTGGCACAGACGGGCAGGCGAAAATGAGCAAATCGCTGGACAACGCCATCTATCTGGCCGATGACGCCAAGACGGTTGAAAGTAAAGTGAGGGCGATGTACACCGACCCGAATCGGGTGCGGGCAGATATCCCCGGTCGGGTGGAAGGCAATCCGGTATTCATCTATCATGACGCCTTCAACCCGGATAAGGCTGAAGTCGAGGATCTTAAAGCCCGCTACCGGGAAGGCAAGGTTGGGGACGTCGAGGTAAAGACGAAGTTAGCGGCTGCGCTAAATAACTTCCTGGAGCCTGTGCGGGAGCGGCGGGCCGAACTTGCCCGTGATCCTGACCTGGTGATCTCCTACATGCTGGAAGGCACGAAGCGTATGCGTCGAGAAGCCTCCGAGACGATGCGCCGCGTGCACGAAGCGATGGGCATGTACCGGCCCAACCTGGATTGATCTGCGATCACCCGACGCGGTCGCCCCTCGGCAGGCCCTGGTGTATAATCGCCTGCGCTCACCCGATGCTGATGGTCAGGATGGCCGATGACGAAGAAAATCCGCGTCTTAATGGCGAAACCAGGGCTTGATGGGCACGATCGCGGGGCGATGGTCGTTGCCCGCGCGCTGCGTGATGCGGGAATGGAAGTGATCTACACCGGTTTGCGCCAGACCCCAGAAATGGTCGCCGAATCAGCACTGCAGGAGGATGTTGACGTCGTCGGCTTATCTATCCTCTCCGGTGCACATATGGCGCTTGTACCTCGTGTTCTAGAACTGCTTCGTGAACAGGGCCAAGAACGGGTAGTTGTTCTGGTAGGTGGGATCATCCCAGACGATGACGTCCCCCAGCTTCTGGAGCTGGGTGTTGCAGCAACTTTTGGTCCAGGGACGAGCACGGATGAGATCGTGCGAGCCATTCGCGAGGCCACCGGCACGCATGACTCTGACTGAGCGTATCCTTCAGGGTGATCGCCTGGCCCTCGCTCGACTCCTGTCCGAACTCGAAGACCAATCAACCCAGGGAGCTGAAACCCTGGGTGATCTCTACCCCCACACTGGGAAAGCCCATCTGATCGGAATCACCGGTGCCCCCGGCACCGGGAAATCTACACTGGTTAACCGGCTCGTAAAGCGCTTCCGCTCGAACACTCCATTAAACTCAAGCCCCGCCCCATCCGTCGCTGTGATCGCCGTTGACCCAAGCAGCCCATTCAGTGGTGGTGCGATCCTGGGTGACCGTATCCGAATGAGGGACCTGGCGGGCGATGCGGGGGTTTTCATCCGCAGCATGGCGAGCCGGGGTAAGCTGGGTGGACTTGCCAGCGCCACCGGAGCATTCACAATGGCCTTCGATGCGGCTGGCTTCGACCTCGTCCTGATTGAGACCGTCGGCGCCGGGCAGGCCGAGGTCGACATTGCCAGCAGTGCGCATACGACAGTCGTCATTGATGCGCCCGGCCTGGGTGATGATGTGCAGGCCAACAAGGCTGGGATCCTCGAAATCGCCGATATCATGGTCGTAAATAAATTTGATCTGCCCGGCGCAGAGCGAGCACTGCGCACGCTCGAAATGGCCATGCATCTAGCACAACCCGGACCAAGCACTTTACCGGCTGGCTGGGAGATCCCTGTCCTTGCCACCGTGGCAACGACTGGCGAAGGGATCGACAACCTGGCTCAGGCAATCATGAACCACCGCCGTTTCTTGAAGGAAAGCGGTGGCTGGGGCGCTCGGGAGCAAATTCGTGTCGAAACCCAACTCAGGCAAGACCTGGCTTCGTTCCTACTGGGCGACTTCATGGATCGCCTGGTGGAAGGGCGCTTCGACACTCTGGTTAAGGCGGTCGTGGACCGCCAACTGGCACCTCTGGCTGCGCTCGAAGCGCTTCTACGCGACGGAGACCAGTGAATTGGAGGCTCGGGATCTTGCGCTCTCAACATGGGTCAGGCTAGACTCTCGTTGGGTTGATGGCATGGAGTACGGACCAGGAACAAAATAGGTGGTGTGTAGATGAGCAAACAGTATGGCTACGGGGAAATCAAGCTCTTCGCAGGATCGGGATCGCCCGATCTGGCTCAGGAGATCGGCGAGTATCTGAGTGTACCCCTGGAAGAATATGACCTGGTTCAGTTTACGAATGAAAACCTGTTTATCAAGCTGCATGGGAGCATCCGGGGTCAGGACGTCTACCTGATCCAATCGATGGGGCTACCGGTCCACCGCAACCTCATGGAAATGCTGATCATGATCGATACCCTAAAGCGTGATTCGGCTGGCCGCATCACGGCTGTCTTTCCCTACATGGCCTATGCTCGCTCGGATAAGAAGGACCAGCCGCGCGTGCCGATCACGGCACGATTGGTAGCGGATATGATCGAAGTCGCCGGCGCGGACCGCTATATCACCATTGATCTTCACGCCGGGCAGATCCAGGGTTTTTTCTCAATCCCGGGTGATGTCTTGACAGCCTTTCATCTTCTGAGCGATTACTTTTTGCAGAAAGACCTCTCAAACACAGTCGTCGCGACCGCTGACCTGGGCTTTGCCAAGAAAGGTCGCAATTTCGCCGTCAAGCTCGGGGTTCCGTTAGCCTTTGTTGAAAAGCGCCGGAGCGGAGAACATGCGCGCGCCCAGGCGCACACCGTGATCGGGGATGTTAGTGGGAAGAACGTCATCCTGGTCGATGATGAGGTGCTGACGGGAGGATCGGTTTCCGAAGCGGTGGATATCCTGCTCGATCATGGGGCACAGGACATCTACCTTTCCTTCACGCATGCGCTGCTGACATCTGGTGCCATCGAGCAACTATCAAAGAAACCGATCAAGGAAATCGTAACTACGAACACTCTGCCTATTTCGGAGGAGAAACGCATCCCCAACCTGACCGTCCTTTCGGTTGCTCCACTCCTGGGGGAGGTCATCTTGCGCGCACACGAGGGACGCTCCGTTGGAGAGCTCTTCAACGAATAATGAGCACATTGACGTTGAGTGCGGTGGAGATCTCCGCCGCACTTTTTGGTTAAAGCTCATCCACGGCCAGGGATTTTTCCCATGCCGGGGCAGCCGTAAAGCAGCACTGTAATGTACTCAAAGTCCTTGGGTTTCTGTTCGTGTGGCCCTGGCGTAATATCTGGCAAAACAGTTCAGGCTGTCTTGAACTGGAGCACGAAGGGTTCCCAAGCGCTTGTATCCAGACCCTGGCGTTCGCGAAAGTAGTAGTGGCGGGCAATATCACCCTGCTGCTCGCGATTGAAGTCCAAGAGCGATTTCCCATCAAGAGCGGCCTGCCGTAGTCCTTGGTCCCAGCCGTATCCGTATGCCTCCGCACCCAGTCGAATTTGTGCCCAGAGCGCCTGGATGAGATAGACAGGGCCGTGGTGCTGATACTGCCAGGTGTGAGTAAGTTCATGCACCAACCAGGACATATCATTGAGGAAGATCGGGTCGGTGATAGGCAAATCCGTCCGCAGCTTGACGGGGAAGTAGACCCGGTTTCCGAGCGTGATTGCGTTGTGCAAGGGTGGTCCAGAACCGGATAACTTGGATCCAATATGGGCGATAGTGTCCGGCCAGGCAACCCCCTCGATTACGCTTATAGAGGGGTAATCGATTGTGGAGGAAAATACACGCCGTGCTTCCTGTTCCTCAGTATCTGTAAGCTTGCGTGGGTTCGGCAACTGGCTGGTTTCCTCCATAGATCTACGGGCAGATGCTGAGCCTGTCAGGAATCTAGCAGGGCATTGTGGGTACCGCTCAGGGATCCCATTCTATCCGGAAAAGGCGACGAAGAGTATGACCACGTGGATCATGAACCAATGCAGGCCAAAAAGTGGTTAGAGCTGGCTTGCTGGTGCTGGGTTTGTGAACATGCCAGCCTGGCGCAGCGTGAGGATGACCTCAAAGAGCGGGTAGCCGGTTGGGCAGACGCTGTCACACATGCCACAACCTCCACAAGTGTTCAACCATAAGAGCAGATCTTGCTCGTCTTCCAACTGCTGGTCGGGCAGACCAAAGGTTGGACAGTGGGCCTCAAGCACATCCCAGCAATGGGAACAATGCATAAGGTGTTCCAGCAGAGCGGCCGGGGTAGCATGATCCGGGTCAAGGACATCCTGGCGATCTTCCAGGCTCCTGCTCCTCCATCGCGCCAGGTTGGCGAGAACCCGTGCACGGCGTGCTTCAATCCCGGGTGGGACATCGGACAGGATCAGTCGGTCTTCGAGCGGGTTGGCAAATTTTGTTTCGTGCCAATCAAGCGAGATCTGCTTCTGGGTTTCATAGCCAAACAATTGGAGATGAAGGTCGACTTGTTCTGGATACGGGGCGTCACATAGCTGGCAGCTCTGCTGATATCGGCTGGGAAGGATGCCGCCCTGCGCTGCGAAGTGCAGCGTTTCCCGTGTCATCTGGGAATGATCCGCCATCAAGGTCAGGTGCCGGCGGTAGTCTTCGGGGGGAAGTGCTCCGAGACAATCACTGCTGATCAGGAGCACATCTTCCCGACCCAGCCCCTCAGCTTCGACGATATTCCTCAAGCTGCGCATTTCGCAAGGCCTGAGGCACAATCCCAGGGTCCCTCCTGTATGGGAGTTTAACGCATCCGCCGCCAGCCGGGCGGCGTTGCCTGGCATCACCGGGGCAAACGGGTCCGCCTGCGATAGCAGGTTTGGATTGCGGATCAGGGTTGGGATGGGGAGCTGATCCTCTTCAGACCAGATCGGGATCAACAGCGCGTTGAGTGGCGCCGCTTCCCACACGCTTTGCAGCAGCCTACGAGTTGTGGTAAGCGGCTGCTCATCCTTGACCTCGATTGTTCTCAACGCGCACATCGGATGCTCCGCGCTTGTTACCCGTTCTGCGAATCGGGTGGGATGGACAGAACTTCCGCAATATCGAGTGCCTTGACCTGATCTCCCGTCCCCTTACTTGTAATCGCGTCTTCGAACATGATCAAGCAGTACGGGCATGCCGTAACAATGCATTCCGCGCCGGTCTCATCCACGGCCTGTGCGAGGCGTCGGTGATTGATGCGTGTGTTGGGGTCGATCTCCATCCACATCTGTCCACCACCGCCCCCGCAGCAGAAAGCGTCAGCCCGGTTGCGTGCCATCTCGACCCGGTCGAGCCCAGGGACAGCGTCCAACACCTGCCGGGGAGAATCGTAAACCTGGTTGTAGCGCCCCAGGTAGCACGGATCATGGTAGGTGACCCGCTCATGATCATGTTTCGAGGCGGGGATCAGGGAACCATCGCGAACAAGCTCTGCGAGCAGCTCAGTATGATGGATCACTTCATACTGGGGTCCGATGGCGGGGTACTCATTGCTGAGCGTGTTGAAGCAGTGGGCGCAGGCCGTGAGCAGGCGAGAGAACTCGACCGAGGCCAGGGCTGCCAGGTTTTCCTCGGCCATTACCTGGAAGAGGTATTCATGCCCGAGGCGGCGCGCCGTCTCGCCGCAGCATTTCTCGGCGCCCAGGACGGCAAAATCGACGCCCGCTCGCTGGAGCGCCCGAGCCAGGGCACGGGCGGCAGATTGGTTGCGGGCATCGTAGGCGTAGGCGCACCCAACAAACCAGAGCAAATCGGTCTTCTCGCCCGGTTGGAGCACACGAACCCCGAGTTCCTTGATCCAGGGCGCACGTTCCTCGAGCGGCAAACCCCACGGGTTACCGCGACGCTCAAATTGCACCAGGGTCTCACCCACGGAACCCGGAACCTGGCCTGTCGTGAGCGTGAGGTACCGCCGCAGATCGATTGCGGCCGAAACGGGATCGATGAACATCGGACAGGTTTCCACGCAAGCACCGCAGGTTGTGCACAGCCAGGGGCTCTCGTCTCTAATAAACTGGTCAAACAATGTGCCGGCGTAGCCGCCGTTTTCTCCCATTAAGGTCATATGGCTGGCCTGCTGGAGATGGAAGATGAGATCCCGGGGGGAATAGGCCATCCCGCTCATGGTTGCCGGACAGACATCTTCGCAGCGTCCGCACTGTGTGCAGGCGTCGAATGAGAGCAGCTGGTGGGATTTAAATTCCTGGACAGATCCGACCCCGAGGGTTTCTGCATTCTCGATATCCACTATCAGATCGAGTTCGCCCGACTTTCGTGCGGGCCGCAGGACGATGTTTAACGGGCCGCTGATCAGGTGCCGCAGCTTGGTGAAGGGTAAGCTGACAACGAAGAGCGTGCCCGTAACTGCATGGGCCCAGAAAAACCAGGCATGGATGGGTGCGAGTGGGTCGAGCCTGACGCCCAGTCCTTCAAGCCCCAGTGCAATCAAGTTGCCAATCGGGGACCAGGCACGCCACGCGGGGTTGGCGGCAATCAAACGTGCTGCTTCGGAGGCAAATCCAAGCAGAGCGATGACGAGCAGCAGAACGAGAGCGTACCAATCATCCCAGTGGTTATGAAGATAGTCGGGTCTAAAGAAGGCGCGCCGGGCCATGGCCATGAGCACCCCGATGACCAGCATCGCCCCGCCAACGTCCATAACTAACTCGAACCACAAGTAAGCGTCGCCGCGTGGGAAGGGGAGCTCAACCGGTAGGAAAAGCGGGTACTGGAGAAGGTTGATAAGGGTCCCCAGGATCTGGATTGTCATGCCCCAGAAGATGAGCAAGTGCATCACACCGGGGTAGATACGCTTGATCACGCGGACCTGAAGGATCACGTGCTGGAAGAGATCCCGGACGGCAGATCGCCAACTTGGCCCTGCTTTAGGGGAACTGGGTGAGGTCAACGTCACGCCGGTCAAGCCTCACCGCCAATCATTAGATTCCCATCCTGGCTGAAGACAGCGATCGAGGTGAGCGGGGAAGGGGGCGGACCACTGATCACCGAGCCGTCACGCGGGTCAAAGTAGCCATCGTGGCAGGGACATTCGAGCATCCCACTTTCCGGGTTCCACTTCACCAGGCAGGCGAAGTGGGTGCAGACTGCTGAGTAAGCCACGAGGCCGGCATCCTTGTGGTTGATGACGATCGCCGGATAGCGTCCAAAGCGCACAGTCTTCGCTTCACCGGGCGGTATGCTGTCAACTGGACCAATTGTGATAGGTTCGGTAGGGACTTCTTCGAGTTTTGCCGGCCAGAAGTAGGCGATGACAGGTCCGAACAGCGCTGCCACGCCACACAGGGCTAATGCGCGGTTGAGTAATTTGATGAAGCCCCTTCGCTCCAGTTCGGGTTCGTGATCGGTCATTGCGATCTCCACAGGTCCATGGGTTGCAGCGTAGCCTCAGCCAATCGCAGCCTTCACGGTCAGCGCAGCCACCACGAGGCAGGCAACGATCGCCATTCCCCAGCGCACCTTTTTCGCCCGCTGGCTATCCTGCTTCCGGTCGATGAAAGGCCAGAGCGCGAGGACAATCAGGCCAACGATCGGGATGATTACACCCAGCGTCTTGGATACATATTTCAGCATCTCGTACAGGAACAGGAAATACCACTCCGGTTGCGCGTTCGCGGGCGTGTCCATTGGGTCGGCTGGCGCCCCAAGTCCGATGGGCCAGATCGAGCCGAGAACCCCCACCAGGACGACGATGACGAGCAGCCCGAGCGCGACCTTCGCCTCGGTGAGGATATGGTCAGGATAGAAGGGGATTGTCTGATCCGTCTTCTCTGATTCAGTTTCAGACATCGGGTCTTCGACCTCCAGTTTAAAGCGGGCGGGCGATCCCCTGACGGCGGATCATGACAAAGTGGACGCCAAGGAAGAGCAGAATGAGGGCGGGTAGGGCGATGACATGCAGCGCATAGAATCGGCTTAAGGTGACTGCGCTCACCTCCCAACCACCGCGAGCAAAGACCAGGATCAGATCACCGATCTGTGGGATGCCGCCGGCGATCTCGCTTGCCACAGTTGTCGCCCAGTAGGCTCGCTGATCCCAGGGGAGCAGGTAGCCGGTGAGCCCGAAACCAAGCGTAGTAATTAATAAAACGATCCCACTCACCCAGTTCAACTCACGCGGGGCTTTAAAGGCACCATGGATGAAGACACGCAGCATGTGAGCTACGACCGTAAGCACCATTCCGTTCGCTGACCAATGGTGGATTGCCCGGATCGCTGCGCCAAAGCGTACTTCGTTCTCGATGAAAAGGATGCTCTGGTAAGCTGCCTCGGGTGTGGGCTTGTAATAGAACATGAGCATCATGCCGGTGATGCCCTGGATCACAAAGAGTGTGAAGGTGATCCCACCCAGGCAGTACATCCAGCGAGTGGAAAAGAGTTCAACCGGTTTGTTGAGCACTTTCTTGAGTGGCTCGACGATTTTGTAACGCTCATCGACCCACTCCAGCGCCCGCACCCGCAGGGGCTTCCAGGGGCGTCTCCCAACCCAGGCACTGCCAGTGCGGTACACACCAAAGATAAAAACCAGACCCCCCAGGCTGGCCAGGCTCCAACGTGCCAGCGGCGTCCACATGTTTTCGATCGAACCACTCAGGTGGCAGTGAAGACAGGTGTCAGTTTCGGCTGGGAGGGGTGGTTCAAGTCCGGCGTGCCCAATGGAAAGTCCCTGGGCGAGCGCAAGTGCCCGTCCGCTTGTTTGGGTAAGCTCTACGTTTTGGGCGGAGCGGGGAGTACCCATGACGACCGCCGCGGTCACGAAGAGCCCGATTAGGACAAGAACGACAAACATGTGGCGGAACTGCCGCATAAACACCTCCAGCAGGTCGGTATGCGAACACCGGCGATGGGGCGCATGCAAGGTGTGAGCCTAGGTGTACGATATGTGACAAATACTACAAAAGATAGTGAAAAGACTCATATAGAGAGGGGAGAAACGTCCTTCAGGCGTGGCATGCGTATTTTGGCATGGCTGCGGGTCTAAACCGGATAATTCCTCGTAATGGGTGAACATCATCAAACTGTTCAATGCGTTCAGGGTCGGTTCAGGACCGATGCGAACCCTTGAGGCTTTGCAGCCGGACGGGCTGGGCCTACAATGAAGCCGCTTGAGTTGGGACCAGCGAGGGTGGCATGGATTCAAAGCTCATCACGATGCAGCAGGCGGTAGAGACGTACGTGCAGGATGGGTGTTCGATCGCCATCGAAGGCTTCACCGCGTTCATCTCCTTCGCTGCTGCGCATGAGGTGATCCGTCAGGGTCGCAGGGATCTGTGTTTGATCCGCATGACGCCGGACCTGGTCTACGACCAAATGATCGCCGCCGGCACGGCTCGCAAGCTGATCTTCTCCTACCTCGGCAACCCGGGCATCGGATCACTCCATGCCATCCGTCGCGCGGTTGAGAAGGGTATCCCTAGACCGCTCGAACTGGAGGAGTATTCCCATTTTGGAATGATCGGGCGCTATATCGCTGGTGCCAGCCGGCTGCCGTTCTTCCCGCTTCGTTCGTACATTGGTTCCGACCTGCCCAGCGTAAACCCCTCCATCCGCATGGTTCCCAATCCCTATGGGGAGGGGGAGCTAGCCGTCGTGCCACCGCTCAACCCCGACATCGCCTTCATTCATGCCCAGCGTGCGGATCGGGAAGGAAACACCCAGGCCTGGGGCTTGCTCGGGGTGCAAAAAGAGGTAGCCTTCGCTGCAAAGAAGGTTGTGGTGGTTGTCGAGGCTCTTGTTGATGAAGATGTCATCCGGGCCGATCCGAATCGCACGCTCATCCCGGGCATGGTCGTCGAGGCCGTCGTCCATGAACCTTTTGGCGCACATCCCTCCTACGTCCAGGGTTACTATGACCGTGACAACCAGCAATACCTTGAGTGGGATGAGATCTCTCGCGACCACGAAGCGACGCTCGCGTGGCTCGAACGATGGGTCTATGGCGTTGAAAATCGCCAGGCTTACTTGAAGCTTCTGCCGGCCGGCACCCTTGAGAGGCTCAAGCCCGGATCCAAACCCTCGCTCCCGGTTGAGTATGGAGAGTACCGATGAGTGAGTACACGGCTTCCGAGATGATGATCGTAAGCGCCTCGCGAGCACTCCATTCTGCGCGCAGCGTCCTGGTTGGCGTTGGCTTGCCCAATATCGCCTGCAACCTGGCCCGCAGAACCCATGCACCGGATCTAATCCTGATCTACGAAAGCGGGGTGCTGGGTGCCCAGCCGGCGAGGCTGCCGCTCTCTATTGGTGACCCGACCATTGTCAGCGGGGCAAGCTGGGCTGGGCCTATGGCGGATCTCTTCCTCTACATCCTCCAGGGTGGGTGGGTCGACGCGGCGCTACTAGGTACAGCGCAAATCGACCGCTTCGGTAATCTGAATTCAACCGTCATCGGCGACTACAGCTCACCGAAGGTAAGGCTGCCAGGGAGCGGCGGGGCGTGTGACATCGCCATCAATGCCCGGGAGACTTTTATCATCACCCGCCTCGGCAAACGGACGTTCGTCGATGTACTTGATTTTCAGACCACGCCCGGTCATCTCGCAGGCGGCCGATCACGGGCAGAAGCAGGCATTCCCGGTGCAGGTCCGGCTCAAGTCATCACGGACCTGGCACTCTTTGGCTTTGATCTAGCCTCGGGGGAGATGGAGCTCGCCTCGCTCCATCCCGGGGTGGAGTTGGAGCAGGTCGAGGCAGGGATTGATTGGCCGATCAAGAGCCATCCCGGGCTCGGGTACACCGATCCACCATCCAGTGAGGAACTGCGCATCATCCGTCAGGATTTGGACCCGGAGGGCCTCTACCGATGAAGAAACCCGTTAGCCTGCCCTGGCAGGAGCGCTCGCAAGAGGAAGTCCTTGATCTGTGCATCAAGCATAATTTCTGGACCTGGTCAGCCCAGGCCTCGATTGACCCGCTGCCGGTGGAAAGGGCTGAGGGCGTCTATCTGTACGATTTTGAGGGGAAAGCCTACCTGGACTTCAACGCCTCAGTGATGTGCGTAAATCTGGGGCATGGTGATCGACGCGTGATCGATGCCATCACAGAGCAGGCCAGGCAATTAGCCTTTGCCGGCCCCCACACAGCCACCCGGCCCCGGGCCGAGCTCTGCCGTAAATTGGTCGAAATCCTGCCCGGCGACCTCAACCGCATCCTTTTCACATTAGGTGGTGCGGAAGCGACGGAGAACGCGATCAAGATCGCCCGGGCACATACTGGCCGGTCGAAAATCCTCTCCAGCTATTACTCCTACCATGGAGCGACGCATGGTGCGCTGGCCGTGACCGGTGATGATCGCCGGATTGCGTGGGAGCCGTACCTGATGCCTGGCGTGGTGCATTTCTTCAGCCCCTATCGCTACCGTTCGATCTTCCCCTCGCATACAGCGGAAACTCAGGAGGCAACCATCTCCGCGGACTACCTGTCTCATCTCGAGCAGGTCGTCAAGAGAGAGGGCGCAGAGTCGATTGCCGCCATCCTGCTAGAGACGGTGGTCGGAACGAATGGCGTCCTTGTCCCGCCTGATGGCTACCTGGCGGGCGTGCGCGCCCTTTGTGACCGGGAGGGGATCCTGCTGATCTGCGATGAGGTCATGTCGGGCTTCGGACGAACCGGAGAATGGTTTGCCATGCAGCACTGGCGGGTCGTTCCCGATATGGTGCTGATGGCGAAGGGTCTTACTTCCGGTTATGCACCGCTCGGCGCGCTCGCCATTCGTGAACCCATTGCGGCGACCTTCGATGAGCGCATCTTCCAGGGAGGCCTGACATTCAATGGCCATCCGTTGAGTCTGGCGGCAGCCATCGCCAACATCCGGGCGATGGAAGAGGACGGGCTGGTCGGGCGAGCACGGGAGATGCAGCCCCGGCTGATTCGTGAACTCCAACAGCTTATGACCCGGTACGATTTCATCGGGGATGTCAGAGCGATCGGCTTGTTTGGCGCGCTGGAATTGGTGGCGGACCGGGAGCGACGAACTCCGCTTACCCGGTTCGCTGATGGAAGGTCAGCAATCAAGGAACTGCGAAAGATCGCCAGGGAGCGGGGCTTATTCATCTTCGGACGTGGTTCGATCCTGCTGATCGTCCCGCCTCTGTGTATTTCCGAAGCGGAGTTTGAAGCCGGTTTCAGAATCCTGGGTGAGAGCTTGCAGGAATTCCAGACTTCAGTGACCGGGGCAAGGATCACGTAAGGATTTTTTGGGATAGTACGTCTTATCCTTATGTTAGAATTTTTCCAGATCAGCCTGTGGGTGCACGGATGGTCTTTAACGATCACGCGCACGACAACTCCGCCAGCACAGAATTGCGAGCATGATCCTGCCATGAAACCGAAATCTATCCCGGCCGGGAACGGACATGAGTCCGTCTGGGATTATCCGCGCCCACCGCGCACCGAGCCCTCCGCGCGGCGGGTCCTTGTCAAACACATGGACCTGGTGATCGCCGAGAGCCAGAACGCGCTGCGCGTCCTAGAAACAAACCTGGCACCATCCTAAAATCCAGCCCAGCTCAATCTCGCCCCGGTCTAGGCCAACCTCTCACTCTGGCCAGGAGAGATCCTGGACGAGCTGGATGCGTGTGCGTGAGTAAGCTTCCAGCTCGCCCAGCACATCCATAATGAATCTGTCGGCGTTCGGCGCCATGCAGGAACCAAAGCGGATCAACCTGGTAGACATCGGTTCCAACTCTACAATAAGATCCGGAGCTTGAGCGTGTAAAGCGGTAGATCCGAATCGTGCCGGGGACCAGGATCGTTTATCATTGGTGGAAAATGGAACCCGGCCGGATTTTACGGGCTGGATATGATGGGAGAACAGCATGAGGAAACCGATCATTGCCGCAAATTGGAAAATGAATTACGGGCGCGTGGAGGAGGCGGTGAATTTTGCGCGTAAGATCCGCTCTCCCTTGAATGGGTGTGGCAACGTGGACCGGGTGATCTGCCCACCGTTCACGGTGCTCAGCGCGCTGGCCGATGTCCTCGGTGCAACCGAGATCGCACTTGGCGCGCAGAACATGCACTGGGAGGAGAAGGGGGCCCATACGGGCGACATCGCGCCCGGGATGCTCACCGATACCTGCCGATACGTGATCCTCGGGCACTCCGAGCGGCGTGCGCTTGGTGGAGATGGTGAAGATGATGCCGCGATCCAGCGCAAGGTACAGGCCGCCCTCGCGCACACTCTGACGCCCATTATTTGCGTGGGTGAAGGCACAGCCCAGCGGGATGCTGGGGAAACGGCGAGCTGGGTTGCCGGGCAAGTGGGGAGCGCGCTCGCTGGCCTCTCGGTCGAGCAGATCCCGGGTTTGATCTTCGCCTACGAACCGATCTGGGCGATCGGGACAGGCCAACCCGCGACCGCAGCCGAAGCAAACCGTGTAATTGGCCTGATCATTCGAGGTCAGATCGCCGAATTGTTCGGTGAGGAGGCCGCAGCGCAGGTGCGGGTCCAGTATGGTGGAAGCGTAACGGCCGAGAACATGGCCGAGTTCATGGCCATGCCCGAGATCGACGGGGCGCTCGTCGGCGGTGCCTCGCTCAAGGAAACCTTCGTTGACCTGGTTCGGGCCGCGGGTGGTTGAATCTGACTTGCAGGCAGACGGATACAAAAAGCCCCGCTGCGGGGCTTTTTCTTTTTCATAGAAATCG
>Ga0315534_1001303_pt1 | contig 17160 bp, 15 predicted proteins | sample SalMarSW160240MG_FD_203094 | JGI IMG/M metagenome (GOLD analysis project Ga0315534, IMG submission 203094) | Salt marsh sediment microbial communities from the Plum Island Ecosystem LTER, Massachusetts, United States - Salt Marsh Sediment SW1602-40 ... | reverse complement strand
TCCACCAATACAGTTACTTATACTCCTGATGATGATTATTCTGGTAAAGACTCTTTCACATTTATTGCAAATGACGGCGATACTGACTCTAATGAAGCTACTGTATCTATTACAGTAAATGAGGCCCAGGATAAGGAAGACGAAGATCAAGATTAATATGGATAGTATGAGAAAAATTAAAACATTTAATTTATTTTTGCAATACTTTTACTGCTTATCACTATTTTATATATCTTAACGATAAACGGAAAAATGCCCTAGTAATAAAGATCTGGTTCATCGTTTAAACCTAATTAATACTGCTTCCTAATAAGAATATTAAATGATTTTCTTGTATCAAGTAATTGAACGTTCAGACATAGTCAACCATACTAAATATTTTAATTATGCAAATATGGAATCGAATTTTTAATGATATATATGAAGCCTATTTCTATGTTCCTGATTCTAAGTATTTTTTATTATTGGATTAAATTTATAGATAACAAAAATAAAGTCAAAATATAATCCTATAACAATCAAGTACATGTTAGGAATTTCTCACTATATTTATCGAGTATTAATCGTATTATCAACATAAAATATCTTCAAGAAATTAAGGTCAGTTTTAACTCAAATTAAATAAATCTTGTCAAATATATTACTATAACGATATTACAATATGTATTATGATATCTTCATTTCAGAATGACAATAATTTTAGAAAGTTTGAATCGTTATACATATGGAAACTGCTAACAGAGAACAGAGGAAACAGCCTGCCTTGGTATTTAGCGGTATCCCTAAACCATATGCCTGCTAAATACCTAATTTGTAGATCAATACCTTGTAAATTTCCTAACTTAACTAATGTAAATGAACAAGATCTTTGGGATGAGCTAACAAACCTAACGGAAGATTTCTTGGAAAAATGGAAATTGATAAAATCCGGTAACACTGATCTCAAACCTGAAATAATTCACCAAAGAAAAACATCCCTTTTAGATTTGAATGTTGAGCTCGTTAAAAGAATGCTAACACACTGCAACTTTTGCCGCTGGAATTGTAAGATAGATAGATCACTCGACCAGAAAGAAAACCTTGCAAAAAAAATTTCTAATTCTAGATTAAAGAAGAAAAAAGTGGGTACTTGTCAGCTAGAATCAACATCCAGAGTAGGTAGTTATTTTCATCACCGCGGCGAAGAACTTATTTTCAGGGGAACTAATGGATCAGGTACAATTTTCTTTACAAGCTGTAATATGAGATGTTCATTTTGTCAAAATGGTGATATAAGCACAGACAAGGAAAATGGGATTCCCATTACCCCATATAATTTAGCCATTATGGTTTGGCAACTTAGAATGGAAGGGTGCCATAATATCAACTGGGTTGGCGGGGATCCAACCATCCATCTTCATACTATTACACAGGCAATAAACATCCTTGACTCATTTGAAATAACCTGGATAAATAGCACTAACATTAAGAAGAACATTAATTATATTGAATCAGTTAAGTCTGATAAATATTTCAATGATTCATTTTCGCAAAACACAGCAAATGCATTTTATAAAAATTCAATGTTCAATAGCCCTCAAATTTGGAATTCAAACTTCTTTATGAGTACTGAGACAACTAATATTCTACGTACTATTATGGACGCTTGGCTACCAGACTTGAAATTCGGACCTGGCAAATGTGCCTTGGAACTTTCTCGAACCCCCTGGTACTGGGAAACTGTAACTACCAACCTAAAACATGTACATGAATGGGGAGAAGATTTCATAGTCCGTCATCTAATAATGCCTAACCATCTAGAGTGTTGTACAAAACCAATCCTGGATTGGATTGCAAAAAATATGCCAGACATTCAGCTTAATATCATGGATCAATACCATCCAGACAATCTATGTAACCCTTTGTCACCTCACTTTAAAGACAGTTATAAGGAAATTTCAAGGTCCCCTACCAAAGATGAATTAAAAACTGCATACAGATATGCGAATGACTTGAATCTTAACTTTAAACCATTATCGTATGAAAAAATGTGCTTTCAATAATTTAAGATAATTAATAAGAATTAGATGTCTCTCTTTTAATGCAAGAAAATACACATGAACAAAGTATAAAATTCAAAATATAACATTGTCGAGATTATTGTTTATTTTTTTTCAAAATCAGGAGATGAATTTTTAACTTAGTACTATTCAAATCATGTTCAAATCATGTTCAAATCATGTTCAAATCATGTTCAAATCATGTTCAAATCCAATCCCCATACTTTCCAAATCCTGATAAATTTTCGAAATATTAAGTAAAATATATTTTTAAAATAATAATATATCTTGCTAAGAAAATCATGTGATCATTTAAAAATAATTTTTCTATACAACCAGTATGCGTCCGATACCTTCTCAATTAAAACTAGAAATAATCACATCTTATCTCAATGGATTTTCTCACAGGGAAATTTCTAGAGTCAGGAATTTCACTAGGAAGTATTTCAAATGTTCTTGAATCTTTACAATCTGAAAGAAAAGAATTTGACGAATTAAGATTATTATCTCAAACGATAAAAACTAATGGTCTACCTTTATCTAAAATTTTCGAAGCTATTCATTTCCTGCTATGGCTGAAAAGATATAATATTGAATTAGAATTTGTAATCAGAATGCTATATCATATGAATACAGAAAATCTTAGATTTGATCTCGATATCGGAAATTTCTTTCATCGTCTGCGCTCACTTTTGATTTATGAAAAAAGTATTGGGATAAAAATCGAGGATCTTTTGTATTTCATGAAGGATAAAATAGGAGAACGAGACAAACTTCTAGAAGAAATAAATAGATTATATTATACCTATAAAGTCACGAATAATGAATTACAAGAATACAAGAATAAAAAAGATTTATTTATGAATTTTATGGATACTCAATATAAGAACGAAATACCAATAAAAATAAACTGAATTATAAATGAATCTTATAAAAATGCATGTGAGTTATTAAGTCAAAAATTCACTCCTAGAGATCTTTATAACAAATTATATCAAATATTTCAACAACCAGTAAAATATCTAAATTTGGTTAAAGAAATCTTGAATTCAAATTGAAAAAATAGTTACCTTTTTCATATATATATTTTATTTATTTTATTGCAAATATGAAATTGACCAATAATATCTATCAAACGGAACTGTGAATTTGAATAAAGCTCTATAGCTGAGAATCTCCTATTTAGGAAGATAGTATAATAAACTATGCAATAAATCGAGATTAAAATCCTATCTACATTCATTCCCATTAGCAAAAAGTTTGATGTAACGAGTTAACTAGTATTTGAAAGACAAAATAGAAGGTTTCGATGACTAATATTTATGTAGACTAGTTAAATGTTGATTTATTTCATTTTATGATTGGATCCCATTCTTTGTATCTATTTACAATAATATTATACTCAATACTACTGATTTTTGGTTAATAGCGGTGAATATCATCTTAAATTAAAAGCATATAAAAGAGAATCAGATATCTTTTTATTCTCTTACAAGATAAATCAATCTCCATAATATAAAATATAAAATTTTAAAAAAATTGTATGAGCATTTTAAAACTAAATATGTTGTTAAGCTATATTTTGCAAAAACAATTTATTTTATGAAGAAATCATATCAATAAATATTCTTTTCAAAATAGAGAATTTCTATTCAAGATATTTCCAGAACAATCTAGACAAATAATAAAAGGTCGATTTTACTGATACTACAATTTGCTATCTATTGATTTAACTCCGCATGTCATGTTAGTTTACTAACTAATCATATAAATCATTAACAATATAATACTATCTATTGAAGTATTTGAAAATTTAAAGCAGTAATAATTACTATTTTACATGCTCAAATACTTGTATTCGTGAATTACCAGTATCAGAAACAAAAACTCTTCCTGATGGATCTATTGCAATATCCTCGGGCCTATTAAAATTTCCATCTTTCTTACCCTTCGCTCCAAATTTGCTTATGAATTTGCCATCCTTATCAAATACTTGAAAATTTGTATAAGTTTTATCCATGACAAAAACTAAACCATCTTTTTCGTAAAGAGCTATACCAGGTGCAGTGGCAGAGAATTGACCAGATTCATTACCAAATGAACCCCATTGTTTTAAGAACGTAAAATTTTTATCAAAAACCTGAATCCTGGAATTTTTCATATCTGTTATAAACATAGTGTTGTTGGTATCAAAAACAATTCCATGCGGTTCATTAAACTGTCCTTCCCCTATACCTTCCGAACCAAAAGATTTTATAAAATTACCCTTATCATCAAATTTTAAGATCTGATGAGAATTTTTGTCAGTTAAATAGACAGATCCATTATAATCAACAGCCAACTGATGAGGTGTTCTTTCAGCACCTTTTCCACCAGTATCTTCAAATCCCCATTTTAAAATAAAATTTCCCTTATCATCAAATTTTTGTACTCTGTGATTTTTTAATTCAAGTGTATAAACATATTTTCCAGAAGGATCGACAGCTACATCATGTAATTTATCAAAGTCACCAGCGTTAGTTCCTTCTTTCCCCCAACTTAAAATAAATTTTCCATCTAGATCATATTTCTTAATCTGATCGTTACCTGTATCAGTAACATAAACATTTCCTGATTTATCAATATATATACTGTGTGGCGAAGATAATTGGCCTTTTCCACTATCATTCCCGCCAAATTTGAACAAAAATTGATATTCCGTAACATTACTTTCACTACGAACATTTTCAAAAGATATTAACATAGAAAAGGTTAAAACTAAAATTCCATATAACACTAAATTGTAACTCATGTACTATAATATTTCGTCATAATTCTTATTTATAAATTGTCTTATTTGCTATAAATACCTTATAGTGTTAAATGATATACCAATAAAAAATTGAATTACTTAGTAGAAATACTCTTAGATTAATTCTAATACAGTTCATTGATAGAATAATCTTGAAAAAATTCAAAATCTGCATTTTTACTCTTTTCTTCGTCAAACATAGATATACGTAATAAATAATTTATAAAAATATTCTCACCTTCATTTATGGGATTTCTATCGCTTACGAATTACAGTGTTCTAGAATTCGATATATCTATATTCAAATATAAAGAGATTGCCAGATATTTGAATATTACAATTTTAGATAAGATAAATCATTATAGAAAATACTTGAAAATATAATAAAATCTCTTAAGTAGAACAAAAACATATTACTATTGGAACAATTTTGCATCAACAGGATGATATAAAAGATGTTCATTGTACTGTATCTTTTTCCACCGAAGAAGAAATAAGTAAAGCTTTTGGAATACTCATATATGATTTAGATGTATGTTTTGATGGAGTAGATAAAAGTACAATCAGAATCCCAATAAATGTCTGTAAAGTGTTAGAAGAAAGAGGAATAGAATTAAAACATATGTAATTTACCCTTCTATTTCTATGATCTTATGAGCTTAATATTCAGTTAGACCAAAATCCTGTTTTTATAATGTAAAATAAAATTTAATATTTTTAACAAAAAGATCAAGTGGTTTATTTTCTTTATTTGAACTTTAATTTAACCCAAATAATATTAAATAATGTGACCCGTATAAGGTATCCAGAATCTCAATTTAATTCAAGGAAATGCAGAAATATCAATTAAATTCTACAATTATATAGAATGATTAAGAGTTTTTTTTAAATGAATTAAAAGATTAAATATTCTATAATACTTTAATTACAAAATGCAAGCAGAAAATACTGGAAAAACAATAGATGAACAAAAATTACAAGAGTTTATGCAAAAAGCTATTGTAGATATTGCCGGTTCTTATAGTGCGATGCTTATAATTCTCGGAGAGCGACTCGGATTATATAAGGCAATGGCAGAATCGGGACATCCTATTAAATCTGAAGAGTTAGCAAAAAAGACTAACACACATGAACGTTATGTCAGAGAATGGCTTGCAAATCAAGCAGCAGGAGGATATGTAACTTATAATCCTGAAGATGGAAAATATACTCTTCCACCAGAACAAGCAATGGCATTGGCAGATGAGAATAGTCCAGTGTACATACATGGTGCATATCAATCATTACGATCTTTGTTTAAAGACGAAGAAAAATTTGTAGAGATGTTCAAAAGCGGAAAAGGATTTAGATGGGGTGAACATCATCATGATCTCTTCGAAGGTACTGCCAGATTTTTTAAACCTAGTTATGTCGGAAATCTTGTAAGTTCATGGATCCCATCACTTGATAGAGTTGAAGAAAAACTAAAACAAGGTGCAAAAGTTGCAGATATTGGATGTGGATATGGAATTTCGACAATTTTAATGGCCAAAGCATATCCAAATTCTCGATTCTATGGTTTTGATAATCATGTTCCTTCTATTGAAAAAGCTAAAGATGAAGCAAAAAAGGGAGGAGTATTAGAAAATATAGAATTTATTACAGTATCAGCAAGTGATAAATCCATCGGTAATGATTATGATCTTATTACTTTTTTCGATTGTTTACATGATATGGGCGATCCTATAGGAGCTATGAGATTTGCAAAGCAATCACTAAAACCAGATGGTACTTGTATGATAGTAGAACCTATGGCCAATGATAAAGTAGAAGACAATCTCACATTAATTGGAAGAACATTTTATGCGGCATCCACTCTTGTATGTGTCCCAAATTCTTTGGCAGACAACGGTCCTGCATTAGGTGCACAAGCAGGTGAGAAAAGAATAAAGGAAATAGTGGGGGCGGCAGGATTTACAAAATTCAGACGTGCAACCCAAACACCATTTAACATCATCTATGAGGCAAAACCATAAACATATTTCTATACATAATAAAATTATTTTTCTTATCTCCTTTTACAGATTCCTTGGAATGAGATAATATTTTCGTAAATTGTTGTTGCAATTATACTATATCTGGAAAATAACTTTGGTTTGAAATATTGGTAACTAATTGTTCTCTTCGGATTAGTATTTATTAATAACACAATTGAAATCTAGTTTTGGATTTATTATATATATTTCCAAGTAGGATAGTGTCAAATTACTAGATTTATAAATTTATAAACTTGAAAAATATCTCAATCGAAGTGATATATAATTTCTATCATTTAGATTTATCATGCTAAAATCAAATAATTAAGAATATTCAAAGTCATATAGCCTTCATCTAGCATGTTTATTCATTGTCATCAATTTTTAAGTTGTGAAGGAAATATTAAAAATCATATTTTATTTAATGATAAACATTGATTAAAAAATTCCCAATAAAAGTTGGAATTCTTATTTTTGATGACGTAGAAGTTTTAGATGTCGCTGGACCTTTTGAAGTATTTGCTGTTACCCGTTTAAAAGAAGAAAAAAGACGAGAGCAATCATCCCCATTCAAGGTATATTTAATATCTGAAACTAAAAAACAAATTGTTGCTGTTGGAGGTCTACGTTTAACTCCAGATGTATCATTTGATGATTGTCCAGATTTAGATATACTGGTAGTACCTGGGGGATGGGGTACACGTAAAGAATCAAAAAATAACATCCTACTAAATTGGATATCCAATCAATTTCCTGAAAACACCAGTGATAGATTGATCGCCTCAGTATGTACAGGGTCTTCTCTTCTGGGCAAAGCTGGATTATTAGATGGACGAGATGCAACTACTCATTGGCAAGCCTTTGATTTTCTTCAAAAATCAGCGCCAAAAGCAAATATTCTAAAAAATGTACGATTTACATTAACAGAACCAATTTTTACATCAGCTGGTGTTTCAGCTGGTATAGATTTGGCTCTTCGAATAGTAACATACTTTTTTGGAATTGAAATCGGACGTACAACTGCTCGTCATATGGAATATCCATATCCTACTAGTAACAAAAGATCATCATTAGATTGAAAATTTTGTGAATTCAAGATGAAATCGAAGTTATCCAGAAATATTAAGTAAAAAATTTTACTAATCATTGGTAAAAGGTATAGAAAGTTCAAAGTAACTTTAGTCAATCATTTGTTTTCTTGAAAAAATAAGGGATCACGACTTTTTATATAGCAAAGAACTATTAAATATAAAAAAATTTAATTATTATTTTTACTTCATTTTTTTATTTTGTTTTTTCAGTTGTTATTCAATTCTTTCACAATTACATCTATCGCTCCATCATCCGATAGTGCTTCAGTCAGGGAATTTCTAAAACCAATATATCCACAATTATTGTTTCCCCACAAACGAGATGGTTTAACATCTTCATAACACTCTTTAGCATTGCCATCTCCATCGGCATCAAAAATAGGAGGGATTTCATATACTACGTTTATGTCTTTATAATTCGGATGGGAGGTCTTAGGGGGTGCCCCCACCAAACCCAAGGGTTGATAACTCTCTGTAGATTTGTGAAGCTTTAATCCTTCATCCTGAGGGTTGTAATAATTGTAAAATTTTTTAACTACGTTCTCAGTTGCATTTCCCAATAAGGTATTTTTCCCAATTAACTGGTTGTTAATAGATGCTCCCAATAAATGGACTGATTTTATTTTACCCTTCCAACTAGAACTAGCATCAAGAATAACCAATGCACTTCCAACAACAGATGCTCCTAATGAATGTGCTATTATGTTAATCTCAGACTTTGGGCATTTGTTTTTGAAAGCCATTATAAATTGCGCAAGGTACAATCCATTTTCCCCTGCATTGTTTTTAGCTACGTTCCAATCTGTTTTTGAATCCCAGCTAAATCCAACAAGAGGTATTCTATAGTTATTAGAAATTAACGATGTCTGTAATCTATCAAATTCTTCCCTAACATCACTTGTAGATTTGTTAAATCCATGTATGTAAATAGCAATTTCAGGTGGACAACCTGAACCAAATTTAGAAAGCGTATTAGTAACTAAGTTAGGGATGTTAACCTCAGTCATACGAGTAGAGACTTCAGAAATGGGTGAAAGTATTTTTTTTTCTGATATTTCTGCGGTATATGCTAATGATGACGGGATCAGTGCTATACTTGACAAAAGTACGGCAATTAAGAATATTGAATAAAAAATATAATTGTTATTTGTTAGTTTTATTAACATATTAAAAATAAGATGATTTTAGATATTAAAAAGGTTTTAGTGAAAAAATCCACTCAGTTAATCAAAAGAAGATATATGCATAATTTATTCAATTTATTAAATACTTGGTTGATTGTGGAGCATTATATTTACATAAGGAATTGTATCCAGTTATATTCAGGAAATAGTCCTAGAATCTTTTTTAGTTGTTTCCGTAATAGTTATCATTTCTTTTAAATCTTTCAAATTATCGATGATCATTTTCATAACCCGTTTCCAATTGAATAAAGATAATGTTTCAATCAACCCTTTTACAAACTTTAGACTACCAATTAAAACCAGCGTATGTACATATAGATTGATTGTTATATTTATAAACGAGATTAATGAATATTGGAGCCACAATAGTCATATTTCTATCTTCTGAAATGGTAATGGTAAGTAAAGAATTGTGTTTTGATTACTTTTGTAAAGAAAACCTAACCAAAATCCTTAGGTGCATATCTGAATGATATATGTTATCTAAGACTGTTTAATATTTTCATTTTTTAACCTTGGGAGAAAGGGAGGACTATGAATCTAGTCAAATTAGATACTAATCATATTTTATTTTTAAATTTGCTAGTGTATCATATTTTCTATCAATTTGTAAACTAAATAAAAAAATAAAAGAAAACACATTACAAAATATATCAATATTTTGTCTGTCTGAAATGTTAGTTTGACTTTGAAGGTAAGTAAAATTCATGATGAATATGTAAAATAATTTGAAGTTTTGTATAAAATCTTATAAAAATACATATTTTTGTATTTTTGCCTTACACAAACTGGTATTTTATGTGATAAATAAACCGTCCCTCAGATTACTGAGATTTCATATTTCACATGTTATTGTAGATTTTAATATCTATCTGAGCTTAAAGTAAAAAATTATCGATTTTACTCTTATTTTTTCATTTAATTAATATTTTCTACCTTTCCAGTCAACAGATCCTTTCATTCCAGAATTAAGAAGAGAAATAAGAAACGACACAAATACAAAACTGCCTGCTAATGGAAATCCTACTGAATATAAGATATTTTGATATATTAAATATTTTAAATGTAAAATACTTGTTGCTATCACCAATAATATTGATAATATGGATAAAGATAGAATAACCATGTTTAGGCTGGTCATATAATCTGTTATGTTTATTTGATATAGCATCGAGATGCCGATTGAATATGTCAGTACAACTAAAGGTAGTAAGAGCAAAAGAAATGTAGCAATGACCATCAGACATGCCTTTATTTTTTCTCTTTTATATATAGAAATTATTAGTCTTCTAAGACCATGCCACAGTGTTGATGGATTTCTTGCCCATCTAGCCTGGATATGATTCTTGCCATCGACTACTTTTAGTTTAAAACCTTGCTCTTTTACTTTTCTCCCTAATGCTCCATCTTCTACAATTTCAGCCTTTACTGCTTTATGAGTTCCAACTATTTCATATGTGTTTCTGCTTATTAGAAAAAAGCTTCCAAAGAAATATCCTACCTTGCTATTGGGATTATTTGCTTTTAAGGGAGAATAATTTGCCACAGAAAGAGTCCAGAGTATAGGTAGCGTAATCTTTGTCCAAAAATCTGTTGCTAATATTTTTGGCATTGCAGTAAGAGCGTCAACTTTAGAAGCTAAAAAATGATTTACAGCTAATGAGATAGAAGTTGTAGAATGAATAGTATCGGCATCTGTAAAAAGAAAAAAATCTCCTTTGGATTTAAGATATCCTTGATAACAGGCCCAATTCTTACCTATCCATCCAAATGGTTTTGGTTCTGCATTAACATACACAACTTTGGAATCTCTATTACTATAATTCTTAATTATCATACTTGTTCTATCCAAAGAAGAGTCATTAATTACGACGATCTCATAAATAGAATAATCTTGCTCAATCAATGTTTGAAGACATTTTTCTATGTATTTTTCTTCATTTCGTGCAGGAACAATTACGCTTACCTTTGGAGGAATGAAGCTTTTAAAGGCTAGGCAAGACTGTAATTTTGGTGTTTGAGTAAGGGATTTGATTGTATTTACAAGAAAATATATCCAAGACAAGAAAACAATAGAAATAATACCAAGTAAAGTTGTTAATATAACAAAATCATAGTTTACCAATTATATAGAGAAACTTTGCATTTAAGTAATAAATAATTTTTTCATAGTTTTATCGGTATGATATCGATAAATAACTCAAAAATTCTCAGAATATATTAAATAATTGGTAAGATATTATTGTTATTTTGTTTTATTTGGGAATATAAGACTTTGAATTGTCCTAAGAATACAGTAGTTAACTAGGTACCATAATACATAATAAATTTTCTTTCTTTTTCAAACTTGATTTATTTTTCTTCATCTTCTTTATTTATTAAAAATGTTAGTAAACTTTTAGATGGTTTTTTTTAATAATCTGAATATGTCTTCATTTGAAGATTCAGTATTCTTTTGAATTATAATATCATCTACATCTCCTCCTGTACCAAAATCTTTAGGATTTACCTTTGGAGGAGTTGTGGTAGGAATAACAGGTAAATATTTGAAAAAACATGACAATATGTTCATTTATTACCTAAGGAATAACAGGATAAATTCATCAAGTGTGTAAAAAAACAAATAGGTAATAGATTAAACTAACCAAGTTACTATTAAGAATCTAAAGAGATTTCTCTCCAGTTCTCATTTCAATTGTATCTATCAATTATTCCAATTAGATATTGAATGTTTGTACAGGAAGTGTGAAAATGATCATACAAAGAGTTGATCTTGTTTTGGACCATAGGGTATCCAAAGAATAAATAATCCTCCAAATTGTCCTTAAAATAATTACTATCATCAATCTAGCCATTTACAAATTATGAAAAAATAAAAAAAGTAGAAATGCTGAAACCATATTAAATTATTATTTAATATTACTAAACTAATTAACTATATGATTATGTCTTCACTATAAAAAAATTATCCAGTTTATTAAAATCTACATTACAAATAATCCTCCAATGTTATATTTAGATTGAATTTATTCCTCTTCTATATCTAAGTAATTTCTTTCTAATTTTTGAATTTTAGATAAATGAATAACTTGCTCCAATTATAAAAGGGTTAGAAAAAAATAAAATAAAACAAATTGTTTCTAACATAACATAACATATAAATCCTATATTTTCCTGTTTAATGGTTAGCTTGTCTATGTATATCTACCATCCTATTTATATAGGTGCACCACATAGTTTTTATATAACGATAGTATACCTAGTCAATTGAGTAAAATTCCGTATTTCAATATATTAACAATAAGTAAAAAAAGTAATGAAAATAATTATTACATATTAGCTATCGTTCATTTGGTCCATATACTATCTTTATATATTTTACTTGATTGGATTTGTAAACCACATTAATCAGGGATACATAATGAAATACGTTTTTTGGATCTGTTGTCTTTTTGTGATATTGTCAGGTTTATCATTAAATTTTTATCAAAGTGTATTTGCTCAAGAGTCATTTTCCAATAGCAGTACTGCTCCCAAAACTGATCCGAAAGAAAATATTTCATCTAACTTTATGAATGTTAGTTATGGTTTTGAACCCTTTTTGATACTAGATGGAAAGCATTTCGAGGATATATCTCATAATGATACTCTTTCATTAGAAACATTTGCTATATCTGCATGGATTAGAACTAATCTATCAAACATTGAAAATCAAGCTCAATTAGTAAACAAAGGAGGATTTAATATAGATGAGAAAGGGAAAAATATGAATTATGGGATTTGGATTTCTAGTGATGGAACAATTTCCGGAGGATTTGAGACCAAATCTGGAAAGGATTTCATAGTAGCGTCTAGTGAACGATATGACGATGGTAAATGGCATTATGTTCTGTTTTCATATGATGGTCATGTATTAAGATTAGATATAGATGGAAAAACAAAAATAGCAACAACTAAACAGTCAGATAATGTAATACCTGACACTAAAGGAAAACAACCAATAAGGATAGGAGCGAATTCCGGAGATAAAAGTAAATTTTTTACTGGTGATATAGATGAAATCAGAATATGGAATAGGGGATTAACACCGGCAGAAATTTCACAAATTTATAGTAATTATACATTTAATTCAGATGGACTTGTAGCATATCTCAATTTTGATAAAAATGGATTGTACACTAGAAATAATAATGCATCATTGATTTTTGATAAACCAAAATCATCTGGAATTCTTACAACAACTGGAGCAAAAAAGCAATCCATCACCAATAAGACAAATGAAAAATCTGAGTCTTTCAACTCCTCTCCTTATCTGTTTAATATAGGAAATACCGACTATACTAATTTTTTTAAATCAATTCCCTCTACCAGTAATAACCAATCTTCAACAATAGAACAAAACTCTTCTTTTAATATCGCTATTGCTGCTGATTGGGGTTGTGAAGAAGATACAAAAAAAACAGCAACAAAAATTAAAAAGATAGATCCTGAAATTGTTATTGCAGCCGGAGACCTCAGTTATGATAAATCCGCAGATTGTTGGTTTGATATAATTAAACCATTTAAATCAAAGATGAAGATAGCATTCGGCGATCATGAATATAATGATACTAATCATGGAAAAAAAGGTTTAATTAATCAATATCTCGAACCTTTTAATTTAACAAAAACATACTATTCTTTTGATAAAGATAACGTACATTTCACGGTTATAGATCCGCAAATTGATTATGATTCTAATTCTGATCAATATCGATTCATTGAACAAGATTTGAAAAATGCTTCTACAAATCCAAACATTGATTGGATATTTGTTGTAGAACCTAGACCTCTGTACACTTCTCCTTCATACCATCCTTCTGATCCTGTTATTAGAGATCTTTTTCATCCCCTTTTTGACCACTATGATGTAGATCTAGTGTTTAGTAGTGAGAATCACAACTATCAGAGAACTTTTCCATTAAAATATAATATTTGGACAGATAGTTCTAATCCTATAATAACAGATAGAAATCAAACTAAGTATACTGGAGATTATGAAGGAGGAATTTATTTCATAGTAGGAATAGGAGGAAAATCTCTCTATAAAATTAAGGAACAAGAATCTTTTGTAGCAAAACAGGATGACAAACATTTTGGGTTCCTGAATATAGAAATTACTGGAAAAACATTAAACGGAACTCTATATGCAAATGAAAATAAGCTAAGTAAATCCAATTATGTTGATTACAAAAATCGTATACTAGATCAATTTACAATTTCAAAGATGGATAATTAAAGTAATAATAATATCATAAATAGTTAGTAACAAATTTCACACATTGTTATTTTGATTTTTGGTATAGGATTAGCAGGCTCTATTAAGATAAATAATAAAGTACAAACATTCTACAATGGTCCATAATGATGTTCTGTGCATAATTTTGAAATATATCTATTTAGTCTAATCTAAAAAATTTTCTTATCTTAACAGAACAGATGAGTATATTTAATTTAAAAAATGATTCGAAAATTATAATATGATTTATTTATTTGAGTTGAAAATTTAGATTGAACAATTAAAATAATAACTACTCATTTTCTCAACTATCCGTAAATAGAATTATTATTGATAGAAGATAATCTGGCAGATTTACATGATTCAGATAATGTGTCATTTTCCTGAAGATTAAAGTCTACCAATATATCTTCAGAATCGCAGATAAACAGATCAGCCCCCGGACCTCCTTCTAGTTCATCTGCTCCGCTTCCTCCATCTAGGGTATCATTTCCTTCACCACCTGATAATACATCGTTCCCCTGATATCCTTTTAGATAGTCATTTCCTTCATCTCCATCTAATTCATCATCACCTCTCTTTCCTTTAAGTAGGTCATTTCCTTCATCTCCATCTAATTCATCATCGCCTCTTCCTCCATCTAAAGTATCATCTCCTTCTTTTCCATCAATTTCGTCATCGCCATTTCCGCCTTTGATTTTATCATCATTTGGAGTTCCTATTATTTCGACAGAAATCTGGGGCTTCGGAATTTGGGCGGATTTAGGAACCTCCTGTGCAGTTATATATTGGTTAATTGAAATTATGAATAATAAATACACAATTGAATACAAAACTATTATGCTATAGGGCAAAATTTTAGTCAATAAAACACCTTATGTTCACTTATTTTATTTATTTCTATTTTTTTTCAGGAGTATCTGTAAAATCTGATCATAAAAAATGAATTTTCTTTTTTGATTTGACATTATATAAGAAAATAGGTCAACGTTGATTATGATATCCAATATATCGATCCTTTATAACCTAATCAAGTTGACAAAGCTATATCGATTTTATTTATAGAATATGCCCAAAATACAAGTATTGGAAATTGGTCTGTAGCCCTTAAAAATGAGAACACCTTGTTATGCAGACTCTTTACTTCCATCATTGTTAATAGAGGAGGTCATAGATATGCAAAGTGTTAAAAAAAAATAACAACCACAGTAATGCTAAGAGTAGAAGATCGGCAGCACAGGACATGACAAGGATTGTAATGGAATTACTTGCTATAAGCATCACAGTAGCAGAACTATGGAGAAAGTACAATCTAAATACGATTATGTTTTACAATTGGAAACAGAAATTAATTGGAGTGAGGATGATGTTGTCAGGTTCTAGTAAAGATAACATCAACAAGGATCTGGAAATAGAAAATGAACGTCTCAAGCGTATCATTGGTGAACAGACAATAGCAATATATGCTTTTCAAAAAACGTTAGAAACAGTGAGGAAAGGTTAGCAGTGGTAAGGACAATGGTAAAGAACAATAACACCACAAGAAGTATTAGCATTTGTAAGGCACTGAGATATGCTGGATGTAGTAAAAATATGTACTACGGTAAAGATCGTCGAAACAAGATCACTGCAGCAGTTACTGCAGATACTGCATTTACCTCAATAATACCCTCAATATCAACAATAGAACAAGAGATTCAACAAATTACCATGACTAGAACAATTTATTTTACCAGAAGAATGGCTGCAATACTAATAGGACTCTTTGGTATACCCATCACCAGAAAGAGAATACAGATAATATTTAGAAAAATGGATTACATTACACCATCTAAAAGTAAGATGGAAATCCTTCGTTCAAAAATACCCATATAAAAAACAAATAGACCAAATCAGGTTTGAGAAGCAGATCTTACCTACCTACATTGTGGTATTGACGGATGGGGTTAGCTCTTTAACGTATTTGATGTATTTATAAGAGAATAGATTGGTTACTGTTTTGATCTGTTTGCAGTCAAGGTAAAAGCAATAATTGCGATAGAAAATGTTCTTGTAACACACAAGAATATAGTACCTGAAAACCTGATTATCAGAACAGTTAACAGTTCACAGTATACAAACAAAGCATTTCTAAAATCCATATCAATACTAGAATTGAAATTGGAACATATCTTCTACAACCTACCAGAACAGAACGGACACATTGAATCGTTTCACAAGATACTAAGGAGTATATTTGGTCAAATGATTTCCAAAACTATCAGGAAACAGAAGCAGCAATAAGAGGTGAATTCACTGATTATAACCAGAAAATATACCTTCTTGATTGGGATATCTAAAACCTTATGAATTCATTTCTAAATGGAATATATACCATGAAAAAGAAAATGAAGAGATAGAGAAGAAGGTGATAAATTTTAATAATGAAAGCAAATAATTGTATCTATATGAAAATGGGAAAAACGTTCCCACAAACTGTATCTATATGTTATATCTTGTATTCTATATTGTTTTCAAAAATCCGAGTTATTTAATATCTCTTCTATCAACAATATCATCTTTAAAGTCTAGAAACTCATCCATGAAAACAGAGAATGTTTTAATAGCAAAGGGATAATTGAAACTTATATCTTTTTTAAACTTTGATAACAAATTTAAAATGGGCAACAATAGTATAGAATCTGAAAATTCTCTTCTTATTAACAAGAGACGATTTGAATACCATTCTGTAATTAGATGAAATTCATTAACTTTGTTATTTT
>Ga0315534_1001300_pt1 | contig 17183 bp, 14 predicted proteins | sample SalMarSW160240MG_FD_203094 | JGI IMG/M metagenome (GOLD analysis project Ga0315534, IMG submission 203094) | Salt marsh sediment microbial communities from the Plum Island Ecosystem LTER, Massachusetts, United States - Salt Marsh Sediment SW1602-40 ... | reverse complement strand
TCGAACCAGGTCTTTAAGCTGACAGGAGTTAATATGGATGAACCACCATCAATTAACACAACTTATTCGGCGGACAACTGGTATGGAGCACTTTATTACGCTGTTCAGCCCTTCAGATATAATAGGAGAACTTATTATATTCTACTTGGCCTTGATTACACTAATTTGCTGGTTTCCAACAAGATAATTGATGTTCTTGCCTTTACCGAAGAGGGTGGAATTATCTTCGGGAAAGAGTGCTTTATCAAAGGAGATGAAAAAAGGTTCAGAGAACTCCTTAGTTATTCATCAGATGGTGTTGCAACCCTGAGGGTCAACAACAGGAAATCAATAATATTTGACCATCTGGTTCCTGTTTCACAGTTCAGGCAGAATAGCCCTGATTATTACGTCCCCGAATTCTCTTTTGATGCATATATTCTAAAGAAAGGTATGTGGAGATTCAAAGAAAACTATGAACCAAAGATGAGAAGATAGCTTTCTTTTGTATTTTTGATCTGTATGACAAAAACAAAAATGACATACCTCATCTGTTATGATGATCACCGTACCTTTACGGAAGATGTAAAGAAAAGATTTTCTGATACTTCGCGTTATGTGGTAGTCTCATTCCACACAAAACAGGATTTTCTTGAACATATACAGAAAGAAGCGGATAACGGCTCATGCAAAGTGGCTATTATTGGAGTTCCCGATGCCGTAGAGCAATTTGAAACCATCGACGGATTAATCCTGGAGGTTAAAAAGACTGACCAGAAAACGGGTATCATCCTTCTTGTGCCTGTGGATAAGATGGACGAACTTAAAAAAACTCTTAAGTTCAATATAGATGCTTATATACCAAGGAATTCAAACAGCATCCTGCGTATTCACAATACGGTAAAGAAGCTGTTCAGCGAACACAATATTACGATCTACAGAAAGAAAAGGAATTTCTCATTATATGTTCTGCTGGTTTTCCTGATTCTTACAGCGATCCTGATAATTGTGGCATATTTCCGTTTCCCGGAGTATTTCTAGGCTTTCTCCTATTACCTAACCTGCTCGTCCTCTTCTGCTGGTGCGGGAGGAGGTAAAACAAAATCAGGGTGACTATTTGTCAGTAAATTTCAATGGCACACCTTTTGAAAGTGACGGGCAGATAATTAATGTTCAATAATAAAACTGATTTGATATGCAAACCGGAACAATAGGGGTGACATCTGAAAATATTTTCCCCATTATCAAGAAATTTCTTTATTCTGATCATGAGATATTTTTACGTGAACTGATTTCTAATGCCGTTGATGCCACACAGAAACTGAAAGCGTTGGTATCCGCAGGCGATTACAAGGCCGAAATAGGTAACACAACAATCAGAGTATCAGTCGACAAGAAGAAGAAAACAATAAAAGTTAGCGACAACGGTGTTGGAATGACAGAGGAGGAGCTGGACAAATACCTTAATCAGATTGCCTTTTCAAGTGCCAATGATTTCCTTGAAAAATATAAGGAGCAGGCTAACAACATTATTGGTCACTTCGGGCTCGGCTTTTATTCATCATTCATGGTATCTGACAAGGTTGAAGTGATAACCCGTTCATGGCAGAAGGATGCCCGCCCGGTTAAATGGACCTGCGACGGAAGTCCGGAATATTCAATAGAGGATGCTGAACGGGAAGAGAGAGGAACTGACGTTATCCTTCATGTCGATAAGGATTCAAAAGAGTTTCTTGAGGAAAACAGGATAGAAGAACTGCTGAGAAAATACTGTAAGTTTCTCCCTGTTGAGATTGCCTTCGGCAAGGAACAGGAATGGAAGGATGATAAATATGTCGATACAGGTAAAGACAAAATAATAAACAATACAAAACCTGCATGGACGATCAAACCTTCTGAACTTAAGGATGAAGACTATCAGAAATTCTACAGGGAGCTTTATCCTGCAGGGGATGAACCATTATTCAACATTCATCTTAATGTTGACTATCCTTTCAAACTGACAGGAATCCTCTATTTTCCAAAAATCAAAAGCAATATCGAAATACAAAAGAACAAAATACAGCTTTATTGCAACCAGGTCTTTGTAACTGATTCTGTAGAGGGGATTGTCCCGGAATTCCTTACACTTCTGCATGGGGTGCTGGATTCGCCTGACATACCTCTTAATGTCTCGAGGAGCTATCTTCAGAGTGATGCAAACGTAAAAAAGATATCAGGTCATATAACTAAGAAAGTTGCAGACAGGTTAAATGAGATCTTTAAGAAAAATCGCGGGGATTTTGAAAAGAAATGGGACAACCTGAAGCTATTTATTATCTACGGAATGATAACCGAGGAAAAATTTTACGAGAAAGCTTCAAAATTTGCCCTTCTCAAAAACACCGATGATAAGTATTTTACATTCGAGGAATATGAGAATCTGATCAAAGAGAACCAGACCGACAGGAATAAAACGCTTGTTTACCTGTATTCAACAAATAAGACCGATCAGTATGCCTATATTGATAAGGCAAAGAACAAAGGCTATGACGTTCTTCATCTTGACGGACAGCTCGATGTTCATCTAATAAACCATCTCGAAACAAAATTCACCGGTTCGCGTTTTGTACGAGTCGATTCTGATGTGATCGACAAGCTGATTCAGAAGGAGGAATCGAAAGAATCAAAATTAACTGAGGAACAGAAGAATGACCTGAGAAGTGTTTTTAATGTTAAGGGCAAATCTGAGAAGGAAGTGTATAATGTCGTATTTGAAGCACTTGATGAGAATGAAGCTCCTGTATTGATAACCCAGTCAGAATTCATGCGGAGGATGAAAGATATGTCACAGATAGGCGGAGGAATGAATTTCTACGGTGAGCTGCCGGAAAGTTATAACCTGGTTGTAAACCCGAACCACTCGCTTGTTTTAAAGATATATGATGATCTGAAAAGTGAGGAAGGTGATAAACTGACTGCTAATGATACAGAAAGAAAAAAGGTAAAGGAGGAGGTTGACTTTATGGAGGGTGAACACAATAAGAAAAAAGCTGAAGAGGTAAGCCAGGTCGAAAAGGATGATCTTGAGAAGCTGAAAAAGGAACTCAGCGAAATCGAAAAATCAAGAAGTGACATGCTTGAAAAGTATGGATCCGGTAATAAACTGGTAAAACAGCTTGTTGACCTTGCCCTGCTGGCAAATAATATGCTGAAAGGGGAAGATCTTAGTACATTCGTGAAACGTTCAGTGGATTTGCTGTAGCTATATACCGAGCACCTATATCATCCTGCTAGCCTCTGCCTTGATATATTCTATGGCTGTTCTGGTCGGTTCCTTTTCGAGCTCCATGACTGTCTCAAGAAGTCTTTTGCTGAATTCCATGCCAGTGGCTTTTTTAGGCATCTTTTCCATCTCACTGTTTATGATCTTGATCATGTTGGAACGCGCATTTCTTACTACCTCCCATGCCTGGGGACTCATATAGATCTGCTGCGACAGGTTATGCTCAAATTCACTTCGTATGGTTGTAAGGAGTGACGAATGAAGCTGCGTGGCACTTATCCCGGGAGAATTGATCCTGACCAGCATGGATTCAAGGGATATTCTTTCAAGGAAAAGAACAATTCTTTCGTAAGCCTGCAGTTTTATCGGAGTAACTGTCCGGCTGTTCTGGAGTATCATCTCCTGTTTCCTCTTGTCCTGATCATTCTTTAATAGATACCTCATTACCAGCCAGGCTGTTAGCATAACAAGTAATGCAGGAATCGTTATTGTAATAATATCCATTAATAGATCCATCGTTACTTATTTTATGAACAAAAATACAAACTTAACTTTTTCTTTCGTACTTTTAAATTGATCATTTAACTTGAAACCCGAAAAATAAATCCAAAATCCGCAATCCGCAATCCAAAATCCGCAATCCGCAATCCAAAATCCGCAATCCGAAATTACTTATGGAACATCTGTCTGAAAGAATTAAATCCCTGTCTGTTTCCCAGACTCTTGCCATGGCTCAGAAAAGCAGGGAACTAAAAGCCAGGGGGATTGATATTATCAGTCTTAGCCTTGGAGAACCCGATTTCAATACTCCTGAATATATAAAGGAGGCAGCCAAGAAAGCTATTGATGATAATTATTCCAAATACCCTCCCGTACCAGGATATAATGATCTCCGTGAGGTTATTTCAAAAAAGTTCAGGGAGGAAAATGGTTTAGACTATACTCCTGATCAGATAGTTGTTTCGGCAGGCGGCAAACATTCGCTTGTCAATGTGATCCTGTCAATTGTAAATCCAGGGGAGGAGGTAATCATTCTGGCGCCTTATTGGGTGAGTTATTATGACCAGATCCTTCTTGCTGGCGCTAAACCTGTAGTTATTGAAACAAATCTGGAAAACGATTTTAAGGTACTTCCGGAGCAGCTCGAACTGGTTATCACAAGAAGAACAAGGCTCATAATTTTCAATTCCCCGTCTAATCCTACAGGAATGGTCTATACCAGGGAAGAGATGATGGCGATTGCACAGGTAGTGCAGAAACATGATGGTTTATATTTAATGTCAGATGAGATATACGAGCATATTATCTTTAAGGGTGAACATACAAGCATGGCATCTTTTGATTTTATTTATGACCGGGTGATAACAGTAAACGGATTATCGAAGAGTTATGCCATGACAGGTTGGAGGATAGGATATTTGGGGGCACCTTTATGGATTGCAAAGGCTGTTGATAAGCTACAGGGACAATTTACATCAGGTGTCTGTTCAATAGCCCAGAGGGCTGCCCTGGCTGCGTTACAGAGTGATGATGGTTCACGAAAAAAGATGCGGGATGAATTTATGCACCGCCGCGATATTGTTTGCAGATTGCTGAAGGATATAAAGGGAATGAAAGTGAAGGTACCACAGGGAGCCTTCTACGTGATGCCCGACATAAGCTATTATCTTGGAAAGTCAGATGGCGAAACCAAAATTGCTAGCTCAGGCGATTTTGCGCTTTACCTGCTGAACAAGGCGCAGGTTGCTGTTGTAGGTGGAGATGCCTTTGGTGCACCAGGCTGCATCAGAATATCCTATGCTACATCTGAAGAGCTTCTTATCGAGGCACTTAAAAGGATGAAGACAGCACTGGAGAGGTTGAAATAACCGCCGGAGGGTTAATACTTATTATACCCTACCACCTCATCCTCAGGCTTTCTCTTTTTCGTTCTGTATTCGCTCAGTGAATACCCCAGAGTGATTAGGAGCTCCACGCGTTTATTCTTCGGTATGCCGAGGATCATTCTTACTTCATCTTCGTCGAACCATCCGATCATGCATGATCCAAGCCCCTCAGCCCTGGCCTGAAGACATATGTTTTCTGATGCAATACCAATATCGATCAGTGAATAATCCTTGCTCTTTATTGTCCCTCCAATCTTTGATGAAAGATTGGGTTTCTCCCTTACAATTACTATTATTGCCATTGCCTGTGCTACGAAAGAATTCATCCCCAGAATCTTTGCAGAGGCAGCTCTGGCAATTTGCTCTGTCAGTTTCGGATCAGTAACCATGATGAATTTCCAGGGTTGTGCATTACAAGCCGAAGGAGCCATCCTTCCAGCTTTGATTATTCTGTTAAGCTGCTCTTTTTCAATAGGTTTGTTGCTGTATTTCCGGTCACTCTGGCGACTGATGATAAGCTCTAGCATTTTCTCTGCGTCAATCATTATATTTAAATTATGTTGAAATTAATCCACAGTATCGCTAAATATAGCAATATTTAATATCTTTAATTCCTTAAAAATAATATGCACGATTCTGAATCATTAACTAAAACTTAATTAAGATGATAATATTTTTCGTAATTCTCGGGATCATTGTTTTGTTGATCGTGTGGGCAATATCTCTCTATAACAGCCTGGTAAAACTTAGAAATAGCAGGGAACAGGCATTTGCTGATGTAGACGTTCAGCTGAAACAAAGACATGATCTCATTCCTCAGCTGGTTGAATCAGTAAGAGGGTATATGCAGCATGAACGCGGTGTCCTGACTGAGGTCACCGAAGCACGTGCAAATGCGATGAAAGCTACAACAATTAACGAAAAGATACAGGCTGAAGGAAGACTTTCGACCGCCCTGGAAGGACTGAAGGTATCGGTTGAAGCCTATCCTGATCTTAAGGCAAGCCAGAATTTCCTCGATCTGCAGAATGAGATATCGGATGTTGAGAACAAAATTGCTGCAGCACGCCGCTTCTTTAACTCTGCAACCAAGGAGCTCAATGTTGCTACCGAGGTTTTCCCTTCAAATATTGTTGCCACACTTTTCAGCTTCAAGCGTGAGCCTATGTTCGAACTTGGCGATCAGCGCGCAGCAGTAGAACAGCCTCCACAGATCAAGTTCTAAACCGGCTTATGAAATATTTTGGTCTACAAAGCCAGATCAGGAGAAATAATACAAACTCGGTCCTGATCTTACTGATGTTCCCTGTTGTATTTATAGGACTGACATGGCTTTTCTTTTTCTTAACCTCACTGGGACAGACACACTATTTTTCGGAGGCTCCGGAACAGTATAATCTGATATCGGCAGTCAATAATAACTTTCTGAGAACGTTTCCCTGGGTGACATTAGGTGTAATTATCTGGTTTACAATAGCATGGTTTTCGCATACTGCTATGATAGACAAGGCTACAGCCTCAAAACCTCTTGAACGGAAAGAGAACAAGAGAATCTATAACCTTGTGGAGAACCTTTGCATATCAGCCGGTATGACAATGCCAAAGGTGAACATCATCGAAGATGATTCTCTGAATGCCTTTGCCAGCGGTATAAATCCGAAGACGTATGCGGTTTCACTTTCGCGAGGCATTATAAACAAACTCGATGACAGAGAACTGGAAGCCGTAATAGCTCATGAACTCACTCATATTAGGAACCGTGACGTCAGACTTATGATAATCTCCATAGTGTTTGTCGGGATCTTTGCATTTATCTCTGAAGCATTATTCAGGTCCATGAGATTTGGCAGCCTGACAAGGGGTGGCAATAAAAAGGGTGGAGGAGGAGCTGCGATAATCATCGCTCTTATCCTGGCGGCAGTTGGCTACCTTATTGCCACACTATTCAGGTTTGCCCTCTCGAGAAAAAGGGAATACCTGGCTGATGCAGGATCAGCGGAGCTGACAAGAAATCCTCTGGCACTGGCATCTGCTCTCAGAAAAATCTCGGGTGATCCTACCATAGAGGCAGTGCAGCGAAAAGATGTAGCCCAGATGTTTATTGAAAATCCACAGATCGGCAATAAAAAATTTAAAACTTCTGTATCATCTCTCTTTGCAACTCACCCGCCGATAAAGAAAAGAATAGAAATACTTGAGCAGTTTTAGAAAGGTACAACGGTACGACGGTACTAATAGAATCCCCTCTCGGGAGGACTTGTTCCGCAAGGCGGAAGCTTGCTCCGTGATAGCGGAGGGAAAGGGGTGGGTTCTTTAAGGCATATTTATCCCTTTGTGTCCCTTTGTGGTTAAGGTTTTGATTTCTTCTGAAAAAGCCTCTTTTCTTCCCCTTTAAGCAGTCTTTTGATATTTTTCCTGTGGGTTACGAACAAAGCTGCTGCTATAAAAATTGAAAAGATTTTGAACAGGAGGGAGGGGGTCTCAAAAAATGTAAACAACATTACAGGGAGCACAATGCCGGCGCTCATTGATGACACTGATACTATTCCGGTGATAATAAAGACAAGCATGAAGACTCCAAGGCACACAAGTGTAACAGGGGGATGGATTGCTGCAATTGCACCTGCCGCTGTTGCCACACCTTTTCCACCTTTGAATCCTGCAAAAACCGGGAACATATGACCTGTAATAGCAGTTAAACCTGTAAATATCTGTAAGTTAATAAGCTGTGCACTTCCGGCAGGAGCGAGGTGCATGAAAAGTGGAAGCAACGCTGCGAGGCAGCCCTTCACCATATCTATCAGCAGGACCGGCACTCCTGTTTTCCATCCGAGAACCCTGATCACATTTGTTGCACCTGCATTACCGCTGCCATGTTCCCTTACATCAATGCCATGAAAACCTTTTCCAACCCATACTGCTGTGGGGATTGAACCCATCAAATAAGCTAATATTACAGCGATAACAATATTGATTATATTCATTATTGAGTTTTCTTCTTCACAATAACACTCTTTTACCTATTTCAGATCCCGGGTCCGTATTTTATTAGAGCGGCTGTATCGCGGTTTGAGGTAAATTTGCTGAAATTATTAATGAATTTCAGTGCAAGATCGGTAGCGGCAATATGCCATTTTGCTTTTGATTCCCAGCCGTTCGACGGATCAAGTATATCATCATTGACTCCATTTACGTTTGATGGGATGCTAAGATTAAAGACAGGCAAAGTATGGAATTCACTTTCTTTTATGGAATCATCGAGTATTGCATTGATAATATGTCTTGTGGATGGAAGATCTATCCTGTTTCCTTTTCCATAGGGACCATATATCCACCCTGTATTTACCAGCCAGGCCTCGGCGTTATGCATTTTCATCTTCTTTGCGAGTTCGTTTGCATAAATAATGGGGTCGACCAGTAGAAATGCTGCACCGAAACATGCAGAGAATGAGGGCACAGGTTCAATTATGCCTCTTTCTGTACCGGCAACCTTGGCAGTATAACCGCTTAGAAAATAATATTTTGTTTGTTCTTCTGAAAGTCGGCTTACAGGTGGTAAAACACCAAAAGTGTCTGCCGACAGAAAAATCACTTTACTCGCATGCCCGGCTTTTGAAACAGGCCGGACAATGTTATTAATGTGATAAATAGGGTAGGAGACCCTTGTATTTTCTGTCTTTGAGTCATCGTTGAAGTCTATTGTGCCATCAGGAAGAATAACAAGGTTCTCGAGGAGAGCATCTCTTCGGATGGCATGGTAGATATCGGGTTCATTTTCCTTGCTCAGCCTGATGCATTTTGCATAACAGCCTCCTTCAAAGTTAAAGATACCATCGTCATCCCAGCCATGTTCATCGTCTCCTATCAGTGCTCTGTCAGGGTCGGTTGAAAGGGTTGTTTTACCGGTTCCGGAGAGGCCGAAGAATATTGCAACATCACCCTTCTTCCCCATATTCGCAGAGCAATGCATGGAGGCTATTCCTTTGAGCGGTAAGTAGTAGTTCATCACCGAGAATATTCCTTTTTTCATTTCACCGCCATACCAGGATCCTCCGATCACTGCCATATTATTCGTAAGGTTGAAGAATACAAAATTCTCTGAGTTGAGGCCCTGGCTCTGCCAGTCAGGATTAACAGCTTTTGACGCCATCAGTACAACGAAATCAGGTTTGAAGTTTTCCAGATCTTCCTGTTCTGGTCTGATAAACATGTTTTTTACAAAATGCGCCTGCCATGCTACTTCCGTTATGAACCTTACATTTAACCTTGAGTTTTCATTTGCACCGCTGTAACAGTCGACAATAAAAAGTCTTTTACCTGAAAGCTGTCTGGCTGCAATGTTTTTGCAGTGCTGCCATACTTCCTGTGATATTGGTTTATTATCTGAAACTTTGGCTATGTCCGACTTCCACCAGACAGTATACTTTGTTTTGTTATCCAGCACCACATATTTATCTTTTGGAGAACGACCAGTAAAGACACCGGTATCTACTGATATAGCGCCAGTCCTTGTAATAATACCTCTCTCAGACTTATCTAATCCGGGTTTTGTTTCTTCAGCGAAGAGTCTGTTATAATCAGCATTATATACAATATCTGTTACATCATAAATGCCATATTCAGTTAAGTCTTTTGATGTCATCATTTTAAAACGATACTTTAGGAAATACGAAATGCAAAATAATTAAAATATTAATGCGCAGCATTTTGAGTTGATAACTTATACAAAAATACTCCTTTTAAAATAGGGTTTTTTTATTCATGATGGTCTTATATATAGTTCATAGGTTTGGGTTTTTACCAAAAATCAGGTTAGATTGCAGCCATGCAAAAGAAGCAGGGGCGTTGCACGCAACGTCCCTGCTTAATTAATTATGTGTCAATTGAGTTACTTTCCGAATTTTATAGCAGACTGTGCTGCTGCAAGTCTTGCTATCGGAACCCTGAATGGTGAACAGCTGACATATGTCAGGTTGTTTTTGTAACAGAATTCGACTGAGGCAGGATCGCCTCCCTGTTCACCGCAAATGCCTATTTTCAGATCAGGTCTTGTCGCCCTTCCTTTCTGAACGGACATTGTTATCAGCTGGCCGACGCCTTCCTGGTCAATGGTCTGGAATGGATCGGCTGCAAGCATATTCTTGTCGAGGTAGTCATTCAGGAAACCTCCTATATCATCACGGCTGAATCCGAATGTCATCTGGGTGAGGTCGTTTGTTCCGAATGAGAAGAACTCGGCGGTTTTAGCCATTTTATCAGAAAGGAGAGTAGCACGGGGTATCTCGATCATTGTCCCGTATTTGAAATCTATCTTACTGACTTCGAACTTCTTACAAGCCTCATCATGTACTTTGTCTACGACTTTCTTTGTAACATTAAGTTCTGAGACATCACAGGTAACCGGCACCATAAGCTCAGGATGGGGTTTTTTCCCTTCTTTGATCAGTTCCACTGATGCCTCCAGCATTGCTCTTACCTGCATCTCTGTTATTTCGGGAAATGTTATTCCCAGGCGGACTCCACGGTGACCCATCATCGGATTGGATTCGTGCAGGGCTTCCCCGCGTTTTTCAATATCTTCTTTCTGTATTCCCAGTGCTTTCGCCAGCTCTTCCTGCTTATCTGCACCCTGAGGTACAAACTCATGAAGAGGAGGGTCAAGGAGCCTGAATGTTACCGGTAATCCATCCATAGCCTCCAGTGTAGCCTTCATATCCTTTTTTACATACTTGAACAGATCATCAAGGGCATTACGTCGTTCTGTTACGTTTGCACTGAGGATCATCTTACGAAGAAGGAACAGGGGTTCTTCTGAACCTTTTCCATAGAACATATGCTCTGTGCGGAAAAGTCCTATACCTTCAGCGCCAAAATCACGCGAAACTTTTGCATCCTCGGGAGTGTCAGCATTAGTGCGGACACCCATTGTGCGGTATCTATCAACAATAGTCATGAATTCCTGAAATCTCGGGTTTTCTGTAGCATCCATCAAGGTTAATTCTCCTGTATAGACATTTCCCTTTGTTCCGTTAAGTGTAATAATATCTCCCTCTTTAATAACTATATCCGATCCGGCAATTTTTGCTGTCTTTGTTTTTGAATTGACATTAAGTGCTCCTGCTCCCACGATGCAGCATTTTCCCCATCCGCGGGCAACCAGAGCTGCGTGTGATGTCATTCCGCCGCGGGCTGTTAGAATACCTTCGGCAGCACGCATTCCTTCAACATCCTCAGGGTTGGTCTCTTCACGAAGGAGTATGACCTTTTCACCTTTACGGTACCATAACACTGCATCTTCAGCTGTAAAAATCACCTTGCCGACAGCAGCTCCCGGCCCTGCGGGCAGACCTTTGACAACAGGTTTTACTTTACTCTCTACTGCAGGATCGCAGATTGGGTGGAGAAGCTCATCAAGCTGGGCCGGATCAACCCGCATCACGGCCATTTTTTCATCAATAAGATTTTCCTGAAGCATGTCCATAGCCATATTAAGGGCAGCAGTACCTGTTCTTTTACCGGTACGGCACTGCAGCATATAAAGAACGCCCTCCTGAATAGTGAATTCTATATCCTGCATGTCGCGGAACGATTTTTCCAGAATATTTCGAATGTCGCATAGTTCTTTATATGTTTGTGGCATAGCCTCCTCCATGCTGTGGAGATGGCGGTTCTGTTCATTTTTTGTTTCATCGTTCAGGGGGTTCGGAGTCCGTATACCTGCCACAACATCCTCACCCTGGGCATTTACAAGCCATTCTCCATAGAAAAGGTTTTCTCCGGTCGCAGGATTACGGGTAAATGCAACACCGGTAGCAGATGTATCACCCATATTTCCGAATACCATTGTCTGTACATTAACAGCTGTACCCCATTCATCAGGAATACTTTCTATTCTGCGGTACGAAACAGCTTTTTTACCGTTCCAGCTTTTAAATACAGCCTTTATACTTCCTTCGAGCTGTTCTTTTGCATCATCAGGAAATGGTTTGCCAAGAACCTCAATAATCTTTTTCTTGAATTCTTCAGCGATGAATTTCAGCTCATCAGCGGTTATTTCAGTATCTAAATTATATCCTTTTTGTTTTTTGAATTCATCAAGCAGTTCATCAAGCTGCTTACGTATTCCTCTGCCCTCACCAAGATCAATATCTTCAGCTTTTTCCATAACCACATCAGCATACATCATTATAAGACGACGGTATGAATCCCATACAAATCTTGGATTATTGGTCTTTTTAAGAAAACCTGGTATTGTTGCCGAACAAAGACCTATATTAAGTACAGTATCCATCATTCCCGGCATTGACTTGCGGGCACCTGACCGGCATGAAACAAGAAGAGCATTTTCAGGGTCGCCGTATTTCATGTTCATTGTCTTTTCAGTCAGCTTCATAGCGTCCCATACTTCCGGCATAAGCTCGGGATGAAGTGTACAGTTATTGTCATAATACTCAGTACAGGCTTCGGTGGTAATTGTGAAACCCGCCGGAACCGGTAGTCCCAACAGGCTCATTTCTGCAAGGTTGGCCCCTTTACCTCCGAGAAGGTTCTTCATATCTGCTTTACCCTCTGCAGTTTTATTTCCAAAGGAGTAAACTCTTTTAAGTTTTGACATAGTTATTAAAGTTTGAATAATTAATATTTATTTTCGAAATGAATCGCAAAGGTAATATTAAAAATTTGATTTTTGAAATTAAGAAAACAGGGATAGTCACGCCCTGGGATGAAACATTATCAGCGTATCACGAAGGAAGCTTCTGTCGATATGTGTATAAATTTCAGTGGTTAAAATTGACTCGTGTCCAAGCATCTCCTGTACTGCCCTGAGGTCGGCTCCGCCTTCAATGAGATGAGTCGCAAATGAATGGCGAAATGTATGTGGACTGATCTTTTTCCGGATGTCAGCCTTCAGGGCAAGATCCTTTATTATTGTGAATATCATTGCTCTTGTCAGCTTTCGTCCCCTGCGGTTTAAAAACAGTATATTTCCGTCATGTATTACAGGCAGCTTTGCCCTGTCTGTTTTATAAATGTCAATTTCCTTAAGAGCTTTATTGCCTACCGGCACAAGTCTTTGCTTGTTTCCCTTACCGGTCACCATGATAAATCCTTCAGCATAGTGTATGTCTGTAAGCCTCAGGTTTACAAGTTCTGATACTCGCAGTCCGCAACCATAAAGAGTTTCAATGATCGCCTTGTTTCTGTGTCCCTCCGGTTTGCTTAGATCAATTGCGCCAATCATCCTGTCAATTTCGTCAATCGAAAGCACTTCAGGCAGTTTGAGTCCAATTTTGGGGGATTCGATAAGTGATGCCGGATTCTCCTTTATCTCCCCTTCAATAAGTAAAAACCTGAAAAATGATCTTATTCCCGATAGTACCCTTGATTGTGTTCTTGCATTCTGGTTCTCAATATTGAACCAGGAAAGGAATTCCTTCAGATCGGAGTATTTCACATTAACAGGAAGAGTATCTCCCTTTTTTTCTTTGAAAAATCTCTCAAGCTTGAAGACATCATTGATGTAGGCCTCAATACTGTTCTCAGATAACGATTTTTCGAGCCTGAGATATGTTTCAAAATCCTTTATTGCCTGCTTCCAGGGGAGACTCATAATTTTTTATTTTAATCCTTCACATTACCCAATAAGTCAGGTATGTGTTTAAATACTTGTTTTCACAAAGTAACATAAAGGTAGGTTTCCTTGTTTATTTCGCATGCATAATTATTTTATCTATTTTTACAGACTGTTAAAATCAAGTGAAATGAAGATCAGTATCATTAACGGGCCAAACCTTAATCTGCTTGGAAAACGTGAGCCTGACAAATATGGATCAGTGTCTTTTGATGATTACCTGAAATCGCTGAAATCGCTTTATTCTGAGATCATTTTTGAATATTACCAGTCAAATGTTGAGGGTGAGCTTATAAACGAGATCCAGAAGAGAGGTTTTTCATCCGATGGTATCATTCTAAATGCCGGAGGTTACACTCATACTTCTGTTGCTATTGCTGATGCTATAGCATCGGTTAAAACACCTGTCGTTGAGGTTCATATAACAAATATAGCTGCCCGTGAGGATTTCCGTCATACAAGTCTCATTGCGCCTAGTTGTACTGGCACTATCTCAGGTTTCGGACTTGACAGTTACAGACTTGCTGTTGAGGCTTTAATAAATAAACTCGGTACAAAAGAAAGTTGAGGGATGAACAAAAAAAGGACAAAAATAGTAGCCACTATCGCGGACAAGAATTGTGAACCTGCATTTATCAGGGATCTGTACGAAGCGGGTTTGAATGTCATAAGGATCAATTCTGCACATCTTGATATTGAAGGGGCCTTGCGGATAATAAAGAACGCACGTGAGGTTTCTGACAGAATTGCAATAATGATCGACACAAAAGGTCCCGAGATTCGCACTACTATATGTGAGGCTCCCATTGAGATAAAGAAAGGGGATACCGTAAAAATAACAGGAGATCCTACAGGAATATCCACAAAGAGGGAACTTTTTGTGAGCCTGAAAACGTTTTCAGAAGAGGTACCCCCTGCTTCCATGGTAATGATAAGTGACGGAGATCTTGAATTAAAGGCGCTCAAAAGAGAAGGTAATTCTCTCATATGCAGGGCAGATAATGATGGAATAATCGGATCAAGAAAAAGCGTAAACGTGCCGGGAGTTAAGATTTGCCTGCCATCGGTTACTGACAGGGACCGGACATTCATAAAGATGGCAGCTGAGAATGATATTGACTTCATTGCTCATTCATTTGTAAGATCAAAGCAGGATGTTCTGGATGTACAGGCTGAAATAGACAAATATAAAAGTGAGATAAAGATCATAGCGAAGATCGAAAATGAGGAGGGCGTTGAAAATTTAGGTGAGATACTGGATGAGGTGTATGGCATTATGGTTGCAAGAGGGGACCTGGCTATTGAGATACCCTATGAAAAGATACCATCAATCCAGAAGATGATAATTTCGAAATGTATCTACCTGAGAAAGCCCGTCATCGTTGCAACACAGATGCTTCATTCAATGATTACTAATCCGCGTCCGACAAGGGCAGAGGTAAGTGATATAGCGAGTGCCATTTACTCACAGACTGATGCTGTAATGCTGAGCGGTGAAACTGCAACCGGCAAATATCCTGTAGAGGCTGTTGAGACAATGACCAAAGTGGCCGTGGAGGTTGAGAAAAACAAGGAAAAATACCTTAATACTCCATACCTGAATGTAACAGGAGAGGTGTCATCCCACCTGGCCAAGGTGGCGGTAGAAACATCACTGCGGGTAAATGCAAAAGCAATAATTGCCGATACAAGAAGCGGCAGAACAATAAGGGATATGGCCTCTAACAGGGGATTCAACCATATTTTAGCACAATGTTACACTACCCGGACAATGAGAGAACTGGCCCTCTCCTATGGGGTATATCCCAGTTACCAGGAAAGAAGAACGTCAGTCGACGAATTTATCCATATCGCACTAAAAAACCTCGTAAAGGCACATGACCTTAGAGATGACGACCTGGTTGTGGTGCTTGCAGGTAATTTTTCAGGCGGATCCGGTTTCTCGTTCATTGAGGTCGGCACAGTGCAGTATCTGAAAGACCGCGTAAGCATCCATGAAGGTTAGTAAATGGCTTGATTTTTGTGGTTTTGTTATTTCCTGAACCTGAGAAAAAATGTTTAAAATACTGGCATTATCGATTTGGTTTGTCCTGCATCCTGTACATGTTACTCTTACCAGTATTGATCATGTTACAAATACCGACTCACTCAAGGTTTTTGTAAGAATGTATTATGATGATTTCCTGCTTGATTATTCTTTATCCGGCATGGAAATGCCAGTTGATGCTAAACAACTTGAGGACTCTTTTCCGGCTGATCTGATGAACAACTACCTGGACAAAAAAGTTAATATATTTATAAACAATAAACAGTTGAAAGGACAGTTATTAAATCTGAAACTGGAAGATAACGAGATAAGTATGAATCTTCTGTTCAGATCGGATAGAAATCCAAAAGTCATTACGGTGAAGAACCTGATTATGACCGAGTTATACAGCGATCAGGCCAATATGACCATAATAAGGATTAACACTTTTGAAGAAGGAGTGATGCTGACTCCTATTAAAACTGAAGAAACATTTAAACTGAATTAATTATCCGGAGGAAGTAAGAATAAATGAGGAAATCAATTATCCTGGCGGTTTTAACATTCAATTTTCTTGTTCTTTCTGCAACACATAACAGAGCAGGTGAGATAACATATGTTCAGATATCGGATCTGACCTATGAATTTACGATTACGACCTTTACCTACACCCTGAGTTTTGCTGACAGGCCGGAACTTGATGTCAACTGGGGCGATAACTCAATCTCAACAGCTTCGAGAATAGAAAAGGTGACACTTCCCAATTATTATCGGCGAAATGTCTATAAAATCAACCATACATTTCCAGGTCCCGGAGTATATAGAGTGGTAGTACAGGATCCGAACAGGAATTATGGGGTAAAGAATATTCCGAATTCCGTTAATGTTGTTTTTTCTATTGCCACAATCGTTTCAGTAAATCCTTCCATGGGATACAACAGTACTCCTGTTCTCCTGAATCCCCCATATGACAAAGCTGCCCTGGGGTATATCTTCATACATAATCCTGCTGCTTTTGATCCTGATGGCGACAGCCTGTCATACCAGATTACAGTATGTACCCGTGAAGATGGAAAGCCTATTGAAAACTATACTCTTCCTCCTGCAACTCATTACCTGCGTGTTGATTCAATAACCGGTGACCTGATATGGAATACTCCGGCCGATACAGGTACATATAATGTAGCTATGGAGATACAGGAATGGAGAAACGGCAAAAAGATAGGGGTAGTGGTACGGGATATGCAGATAGAGGTCTTTGTCACTGACAATAAACCACCGGTGAACGATATTACGAAAAATATATGCGTGGAAGTAGGCGATACTGTCGATTTTGTCTTTTCAGCCACAGATCCCGATAATGATTCCATAACGCTCAGGGCAACATCAGGTATT
>Ga0315534_1001298_pt1 | contig 17191 bp, 13 predicted proteins | sample SalMarSW160240MG_FD_203094 | JGI IMG/M metagenome (GOLD analysis project Ga0315534, IMG submission 203094) | Salt marsh sediment microbial communities from the Plum Island Ecosystem LTER, Massachusetts, United States - Salt Marsh Sediment SW1602-40 ... | reverse complement strand
CTGGCGCTCTCAGTTCTTGTTCCTGGAAGAGCTGGGCGCCCAGGCTCTGCTTCGCACCACGGCCGAAGGAAGTCCCATCAAGACCGACCAGGGCAACTTCATCCTGGACTGCAACTTTGGTCCCATCACGGAGCCGGCAAAGCTGGCCGCGGAGCTGGACGGGCGAGCCGGCGTGGTCGCCCACGGACTGTTCCTGGGTCTGGCCACGGACGTCATCGTCGCCGGCGAGGACGGCCTGGAACACCTCACGAGAGGAGATTTGGATGATCGCCATTGAACCTTCCGTGCTATCGGCGGACCTCACCCGGCTTGATGAGCAAGCCCGCGAGGCCGAAGCCGCGGGGATTGAGGGAATCCAGGTGGACGTGATGGATGGCCGCTTCGTGCCCAACATCGCCTTCGGCCCGCTGGTGGTGGAGGCGTTGCGGTCGGCGGTGAGCGTGCCCCTAGACGTGCATCTGATGATCGTGGAGCCGGAGCGGCACCTGGCCGACTTCGCCCAAGCAGGGGCAGACCGGTTGATGGTGCACCAGGAGGCCTGCCTGCACCTGCACCGTGTCCTCCAGGCCATCCACGACCTGGGAGTCGAGGCCGCAGTGGCCATCAACCCCGGCACGCCCCTCTCTGTCCTGGAAGAGGTGCTGGATCTGACAGACCTGATTCAAGTGATGACCGTCAACCCTGGCTTTGGAGGGCAGTCCTTCATTCATAGCCAGGTGGACAAGATCCGCCGCCTGCGGCAGATGCTGGAGGCCAGGGGGCTGCAAACCCCCATCGCCGTCGATGGAGGCATCGACCCCACCACGGCGCCCCTCGTGGTGAAAGCCGGCGCCACCGTGCTGGTCGCTGGATCGAGCATCTACAACAGCGAAGCCTCGGTGGCCGAGAACATCGCCGCTCTGCGGGCAAGCGTCGCGCCAGGATAGGAGGATCAGCCATGGAACTGGGAATGATCGGCCTCGGCAAGATGGGCAGCAACATGACCAAGCGCCTGCTGGAGGGCGGGCACCGCGTGGTCGTGTATGATCGAGACGCCCAGCCGGTGAAGGCCGAAATTGCCCTCGGAGCCGTCTCAGCCGATTCCATGGAACACCTGGTTAGCCAACTGGTTGCCCCCCGAGCGGTGTGGGTTATGGTGCCGGCAGGCGAGCCTACCGAGAGCGTTGTGGCCGCGCTGAGTGAGCTTCTCAGTCCGGACGACACGGTGATCGACGGCGGCAACAGCAACTACAAGGACTCCCAACGCCGGGCCGCGTTGCTTGCAGAAAGATCCCTCCACTTCGTCGACGTGGGCACCAGCGGCGGCGTATGGGGCCTCACTGAGGGCTACAGCTTGATGGTCGGCGGCGAGCGTTCAGTCGTAGATCGGCTCCGGCCAGTCTTCGAGACCCTGGCTCCTGCGAAGGACAAGGGCTGGGGGCACGTAGGCCCTAGCGGTGCGGGTCACTTCGTGAAGATGATCCACAACGGCATCGAATACGGCCTGATGCAGGCCTATGCCGAGGGTTTCGAGATCCTCCAGGCCAAGGAAACCTACGACCTCGACCTGCACCAGATCGCCGAAATCTGGCGGTATGGCAGCGTGGTGCGCTCCTGGCTCCTCGACCTCACCGCCGCCGTGCTGAGCGAAGACCAGAATCTCAGCGGGGTCAAGGGATGGGTGGCGGACTCCGGTGAAGGCCGGTGGACGGTGGCCGAGGCCATCGACACGGACGTGCCTGCTCCCATCATCACCCTCTCGCTCCTGATGCGTTTGGTCAGCCGCCAGGACCAGAGCTACGCAGCCAAGCTGCTGGCGGCTATGCGCAACCAGTTCGGTGGCCACGTCGTGCTCAGGGAGACAGGGCACGATGCCTGATTCGATCACCATGGTCATCTTTGGCGGATCGGGCGACCTGACCCGGCGGAAGCTGGTGCCTGCTCTGTTCAACCTGTACCTCAAGAAGCGGCTTCCTCCGGGCACCCGAATAGCGGGCTTCGCCAAGGAACCCTTCACCGACGAGGAGTTCAGGGTGCACCTGCGGGACGGCGTTGAGAGGTCTGGCGACGCCCCGCTCGACAACGCCGCCTGGGAGGGATTCGCTACTGACCTGAGCTACATACAGGGCGACTTCACCAGGCTCACCGATTGCCAGCGCCTCAAGTCGGAGTTGCAGGCATTGACAGGGGAGGGGTCCAACCTGCTCTACTACCTCGCCGTGCCGCCTGCGTTCTTCGCACCCATCGTGGAGAGGTTGGGGGCCGCGGGTATGGCTGTGGAGGATGATCGTTGGCGACGTATCGTGATCGAGAAACCCTTCGGAAGCGATCTGGCAAGCGCGCAGGCCCTCAACCGCACCCTCCACAACGTCTTTGCCGAGCATCAGATCTATCGCATCGACCACTACCTGGGCAAAGAGACGGCACAGAACATCCTCTTCTTCCGCTTCGCCAACACCATCTTCGAGCCGCTGTGGAACCGCAACTACGTACATCAGGTGCAGATCACCATGGCCGAGGAGGTCGGAGTGGGGCACCGTGGCGCGTACTACGATCAGGCTGGCGTGCTGCGAGACATGTTCCAGAACCACATGTTGCAGCTCCTGTCCCTCGTGGCCATCGAGCCTCCCGCCTCTTTCGATGCCGACTCGATCCGCAACGAGAAGGTCAAGCTGCTCAGCGGCATCCAGCGCATCGCCCTGAGCGAGACCATCCGCGCGCAGTACGAAGGTTACTGTCGGGAGCCCGAGGTCGCGCAGGGCTCGCAGACACCCACCTACGCCGCTCTCAGGCTCCTCGTGAACAACTGGCGCTGGAAGGGTGTCCCCTTCTATCTCCGCTCTGGCAAGTCCTTGGCTCGCAAGACGACGGAGCTACTCATCGAGTTCAAGTGCCCGCCCCACGTGATGTTCGACTTGCCGGAGGACTACGAACTAACCTCCAACCTGCTCGCCCTGTGCATCCAGCCCGACGAGGGCATCCACCTCAGATTCGAGAGCAAGGTTCCCGACACCGCCCAAGAGACGCGATCGGTGGACATGGACTTCCACTATCGCACATCTTTCGAGGAACAGAGGCTCCCGGACGCCTACGAGCGACTGCTTCTGGATACGCTCCAGGGCGATGCCGCGCTCTTCACCCGCAGCGACGAGATCGAGATGGCCTGGCGATTGATCGACCCCGTCCTGCAGGCCTGGGAGTCACGGGAAGCCCCGCCCCTCCTAACCTATCCTGTGGGCAGTTGGGGACCCGCCGAGGCGGACCACCTGCTGGCCCAGGACGAGCATCACTGGCTTGGTGGCTGCGGCGCGTCGAAGCACGGCTGATGCCGGAGATCAAGATAGGAGCACCTGGCTGCGTGGCACTTGACCTCCGCATGCAGATGCTCGGCCACACGCCGATGGTAACCGTAGGGGCAAGTCTGAGACTCGCCCGAGAGGGCACGCTGCCCAGGTAGCCTGCCGCGTTGCTGGCACCGTGACTGCACGCATGACCGTTTTTGTGTGCTCTTCTTCTATAGTATAATCCCCTCCATGGCTCGCACCTACGTCTCTCTGGATCTGGAAACCACCGGCCTGGACCCCGACCACGACGCCATCATCGAGATCGGCGCGGTCAAGTTCCGAGACGAGAAGGTCCTGGACACCTTCTCCACCCTGGTCAGGCCCGACCGCGCCATCCCCTACCGCATCGAGCGGCTGACCGGCATCCGCCAGGAGGACACAGACGAGGCCCCATCTGTGTCCAGCTCGGTGGAGCATCTGGCCAGGTTCCTCGAGGACTACCCCATCATCGGCCACAACATCAGCTTCGACCTCGGGTTCCTGCGCCGGCGCGGACTGCTCCTGGCCAACGAATCGATCGATACCTTCGAGTTGGCCGGCATCATGGTGCCCCACGCTGCCCGTTACAGTCTCAGCAGGCTGGCCGAGGAGCTTGGCATCCCGGCGGACGGAGCACACCGCGCCCTCGCCGATGCGCACACCACGCGCAAGCTCTTCCTCGCCCTCCTGCAGCGGGCGGCCAGGCTGGACATCGACACCATCGAGGAGATCAACGGCCTGGTCCAGGGCAGCAAGTGGCCACTGGCGCGGGTGTTCCTCGATCTCGCGCGCCAGAAGGCACGCACCGCCTTCACCGGCTCCATCCGCGAGCAACTGGCGGCCAAGGGAGCGCTCGGCGAGGACGTGTCGGGCCCTATCTTTGCCGCTATCGCCGAGAGGGCCCCTCTCGAGCCCTCCCTCGAGCCACAGCCACTGGACGTCGCCTCCCTGGCCGCCACGTTCGAGGAAGGAGGCCTCATCGCCCAGGAGTTCCCAGGCTACGAGTACCGGCCCCAGCAGGTAGAGATGATGCTGCGGGTGAGCGAGGCCTTCAACGAGGGCCAGTACCTGCTGGTCGAGGCGGGCACGGGCACGGGCAAATCCCTGGCCTATCTGCTTCCCGCAGCCCACTTCGCAGCCACCAACGCTCGGCACGTGGTCATCTCCACCAACACCATCAACCTTCAGGATCAACTCTTCTTCAAGGACATCCCCGACCTCCAGCGTTTCCTGCCCTTCGAGGTCAAGGCGGCGCTGCTCAAGGGACGCGCCAACTACCTGTGCCCCCGTCGGTTGGCAGCGCTCCGCCGCAAGCACGATCTCACCGTGGATGAGATCCGCGTGTTGGCCAAGATCCTGGTCTGGCTCCCGGGCACCACCACGGGAGACAGGACCGAACTCAATCTCCAGGGCGATGAGAATCTCATCTGGTCCAGACTCTCAGCGGAAGATGAATCCTGCAACCCGGAGCTCTGTTCTCACATCGGCAACTGCTTCTTCTACCGCGCTCGACAGAGAGCGGACGAGGCCCATCTCATCGTCGTCAACCACTCGCTCCTGCTCTCGAATGTGCTCAGCGAGAACCGTATCCTGCCCAGATATCAGCATCTGATCATCGACGAAGCCCATCATCTGGAAGATGTGACGACCCGGCAACTGAGCTTCGAGGTCAGCCAAGCGAGGATGCTGGGCCTTCTGAGCGAGCTCTCCCACAAGGCCGGGAACAAGACCTCTGGGCTACTCCGCGAGCTGCCTGGCCGTCTGCGAGGTAGCGGCGTGCCCGCGCGTATCCAAAGAGAGCTACAGGAGTACCTGGAGCAGGCCGACCAGGAGGTGGACCAGGCACGCAGGCGCGTGTACAACTTCTTCACCGCCCTGTCCCTGTTTCTGGACGAGTACCAACGGGCCGGCAGCCAGTACGACCAGCGGATCCGTCTCACCGACGGCCTCAGGGTGCAGCCGTCGTGGTCCGACGTGGAGATTGCCTGGGACAGTCTCGCAGAGGGACTCCGGGGCCTAGAGGAGCGCCTCGACTATCTCTACAAGAACCTGACAGGCCTCGAGGACGCCCGAATCGAGGAGTATGACGATCTGGTGCACGAACTGTCCGGCAAACTGCACCAGGTCAGAGAGGTAGTCGATCAGACAGAGGCCATCATCGCACAACCGGTCGCGGAGGGCATCTACTGGGCTTCCATAGGAGCCCAGGATCAGACCATCACCCTTCGTGCCGCGCCACTGGACGTGGGCGGCGAGCTGGAGAACCGGCTCTACCACGACAAGGAGTGCCTCATCCTCACCTCCGCTACTTTGAGCGCAGGATCGGACTGCCGCTACATCAGAGAAAGACTCAACCTCTGGGCCGCCGACGAACTGGTCATCGGCTCTCCATTCGACTTCGAGAGTTCCACGTTGCTCTACATACCCACTGATATGCCCGAGCCCGGACAGTCATATTACCAAAGGTCTGTGGAGCAGGTCCTCTCCGAGCTGGGCCAGGCCACGAGAGGCCGGACCATGGTTCTGTTCACTTCCTACAGCCAGTTGCGGTCCACCTACCGGGCCATCAGCCGTCCGCTCGGGGAAGAGGGCATCGCGGTGCTGGGCCAGGGCATCGACGGCTCTCGCCACAACCTGCTCAGCAACCTCAAGGCCAATCCCGAGACCGTGATCCTGGGCACACGGAGCTACTGGGAGGGGGTGGACGTCGTCGGCGAGGCGCTCAGTTGTCTGGCCATCGCCAGGCTGCCTTTTCCAGTTCCCGACGATCCCATCTTCGCTGCGCGCAGCGAGACCTTCGATGACCCCTTCAACCAGTTCGCCGTACCCCAGGCCATCCTGCGCTTCCGTCAGGGCTTCGGCCGCCTGATAAGGAGCAAGACCGACCGCGGAGTCGTGGTGCTCCTGGACAAGCGTGTGCTGACCAGGTCCTATGGTGGGGCGTTCCTGGAAGCCATACCCACCTGCACGGTCCGCCAGGGTTCCATACAGGACCTGCCGCTGGCGGCTGCCCGGTGGATCGCCGGGGAGATGGTCAGCCAACCGGGGTTGGAGCTGTAGTCGGACGCGGTAAGGAATCGGTGCGTCGAGCCAACATCGCGTCCTCGGTGGAGGACTCACGCTCATGACACAACAGGGCGAATTCTCGAACGAGTTCTCCTGGTCCAAATCGCGGGATTCCCTGTTCAACTTCTGTCTACGCAGCTACTACTACCACTACTACGGCTCCTGGAACGGCTGGCGGCACGACGCGCCCGCAGACGTCAGGGAACTATACGTAATAAAGAACCTCCAGAACCTTGGCACCTGGCGCGGGGCCGCAGTGCACGACGTGGCGCGGCAGCTAGTGCAAGGCTTGGCCCGCGGACGACCGCTGCCTATGGAGCAGGCCCTCTCCGTGCTCAGGGAGAGGATGCACCGCGACTTCGAGGATTCACGTACCGGCCGGTATCGTCGCCGCCCGAACCGCATCTGCGGCTTGCAGGAGCACTACTACGACGTCCCTGTCGAGGACGAACTGCTGGGAGAGCTCAACGTGGCCGCGGAAGGCGCCGTGAAGAGGATGTACGGCACACGAACCTACCAGACTCTGCTCCAGTTGGGCCCTTCCAGCATCGTCGAATGTGAGAAGCTCCAGAGTATCACACTGGCAGGGTCCAAAGTGTGGGTCAGCCCGGACCTGATACTCCGCGGACCGGACGGTGGTTTGACTATCGTGGACTGGAAGACCGGCACCCCCTCACCGGGCGGGGAGGTCCGTCTCCAGTTGGCGATCTATGGCCTCTACGCTGTGCGTATATACGGGGCGAGGACGCAAGAGTTACTCGGCGTGGAGGAGAATCTGGGCGCGGGCGAGGATCACGTCTATCCGCTTCAGGAGTGGGTCCTGGAGGAGGCGCGCAAGTACGTGGAAGACAGCATACGGAGAATGCAGGCGCGCCTCCACGACCGTGAGAGGAACGTGGCCCTGGTCCGGGACTTCCCGATGACAAGAGAACTGGCTCGATGTACGGGTTGCAGATTCCGCCGGGCATGCGATCGCGGTTGAGAAGAAAGGGAACAAAGGTCCAACCACTTCGAAGCGGCAGGGACACACAGAACAGAGGGTAGCTTCCATGGGACAGAGATTCAGGTTGCTCAAGCTGTTGATGCTAGCATGTGGCTTGACTCTCATTGCACTCGGTGCGGTGTGTCTGCTGCTCTACGTCCTCGTGTCCCTGACTTATCAGGGCCCGGACCTTCTGGCGACCAGTCTGACTATCGCGTCACTGGGTGCCATGACTTTGACGTTGGGCTTCGCGCTCGCCTACCAGGCGCGAGCCTCGCTAAGAGGACGGCCCTCGCGCGAGTTCCGCCCTCCGCCGGCCCGGTTACTGGGGCTGCTCTTCGTATTCTGTCTGATAGTGGGCCAGGGCCTGATCTTTCTCGGCGGAGGGTCAAGCGTCACCGCGCTCCTCTTTCCTCCATTCCACATCCTGGCCGCCGTTTGCCCTGCCCTGGCTATTCTGGCCTTCGTGGCCAGGTCTACCAGGACTGTTTCCTGGCGCTCGGCCAGCCTGGAAGTATCCCACGGCGCCCTGCTGGCCACGATGACAGCTCTCATCGCGGAATTGATGGTCATCCTGGCTCTCGTCTTGGCCGTGTCCTTCATCGTCGTCTTCACACCAGGCGGTGTCGAGCGGTTGATGCAGTTGTCCGCAGATCTACAAGATCCGGCCTGGGTGGAGAACCCGGAAAACCTGGCCCAACTCGTCCTCTCCCCCGCTGTCCTGACCGTGATCGTTCTGGTGTTCGTGGTCCTTGCCCCACTGATAGAGGAGTTTCTGAAAGCGCTGGGGGTGCTGTTGCTGGGCTACCGTCTACGAGGACGGGCAGAGGCCTGGGTGTGGGGAGTGGCCTGCGGTGCCGGTTTCGCCCTCGCTGAGAGTCTCTTCAACGGATCCATCGCCCTGGAGGGTTGGGGGGCGGTCATGCTCATACGCTGGGGAGCCAGCCTGATGCACTGCGTCGCCAGCGGCATCATGGGCCTAGGGTGGCACGATGCCCTCGCGTCCAGGCGTCCGTGGCGTCTCCTGACAGCCTATGCGCGCAGCACAGGTATCCATGCCCTCTGGAACGCAGCGGCGGTGGGCGTGGCCGTACCCTCCTTGCTGGCGGTCAGCACACCGGATAACATGCTGGCGCAGGGCGTCGCGGGGCTTATTCTCCTGGGCTCGCTGGCCTTGCTTGTCCTGCTCACCTTGTCTATGGTTGTGGTCGTGGTCCGCTTGACCAGGACAGTCCGCCCCACGGAAGCCGAGTCCGCCGCCCCGGATCAGCAGCAGACATGGGAGAGCGGCGTCGGCGACGACAACCTGGGCCCGCGACCCGAACAGACGACACCCTCGGAAGAGGGCAGTTGAGTCACCTGATCCCCCGATCATCAGGGATCGGGGAGCGCTTTTCGGAGGTGTAGATGAAGTTCTCGGAAATGAACGATTCTGACTGCCGCGAGTACGTCGACTTCCTCCTCAGGCAGTATCGTCTCGTCGATGCCTACTGGTTCCTGGCCGTGGAGGACGCCTTCGGCACGGAGGCAGCAGTCAGTCTCAACCAGGACATCTGGACGAGAATGGGCTCGGTGGCAGCCAGAGAGATCAAGGAGAGGTTCCCCCTGGAAGAGGAAGGCGTGGTTGGGGTGCTGGAGGCGCTCTCGTACTTCCCGTGGGCCACCATTGTGGGTTGGGAGATGGAGGAGCACGACGGCGTGGCCCGGATACGTGTCCCCTACTGTCCGCCTCAGGCAGCACGGGTCAAGAGTGGGCGAGGAGCGTTTTCCTGCAAGTCCATGCACCTGGGGGAGTTCACCAACTTCGCCAGAGAGATAGACGAGCGCGTCGAAGTGCGGTGTCTGATGGCCCCGCCCGATCCCCACCCCGAGGACCTGTGGTGCGAGTGGGAATTGAGGATGAGAGAGTAGGCAGCACATTCTGTGACGAATGGCCCCTTCCAGCTCAGGTCAGGGGCGCCTTCTCTATGTCGTGGGTCTCGTTACTCGGTCACCTCCTCGGACGTGTCCTCAGAATCTGCTTGGGCCTTCAGGTCCCACAGCGTCTCCCTCAAGCCCATGATCTCTTCGATCAACCTGGATCTCTCGCGACGATAGTCGTGGATGATCACCTCCAAGTCAGCCAGCAACAGGGATTTGTCCCGTAGATCCCTCTCCAGTTGGCTGATCCTCTCTGCGCGGCGGTCTCTCTCTCCGCTCATCGATCCCCGCTCTCTTGCCTCATTTCCATTTAACCACGGCAAGGTCCAAAGGGGGTCAAAACAGGGTCAAAGTTAGGTCGTAATCGTCTTGTGGTCTGGCCCGCGAGAGTCTAATATAATGGTAGCGGTTCAGGGTTCGAACACCGATATGAAGGATTGGCATCAGGGGCAACTGCCCTTACAGATCGAGCGCTTGAAATGGGTTGCCGCAGGGGCGATCTTCGCTGTTGCGTCGAGCTACCGCCTGTTGCTCCACCCTTTCGTAGCACGTCACTGGCCGGAGCTGGGATGGGCCGTGGACGTGCTTTTCTGCGCTCTGTTGGGTTCGGTGGTGATCTGGTCGTGTCTCTCCTGGGTCGGCCACCGACTGCGACAGGAGGCAGGCGAGACTGAGCAGCTAGCATCCCTGGTCAGGAGCTCGTGGGACCCGATTCTCGGCCTCGACGAGGGGTGGCAGATCCGCACCTGGAACCGCGGCGCCGAACTGATGTTCGGCTACCACTGGAAGGAAGTCGTGGGGCAGCCCTTCCACATGCTCCTCTCCCCCGGCTCCACGAATACCCTCCGGTTGGAGGCAACCAGGAAGCTGGTCCATGAACAGGGATACGCGCAGGCCCGCGAGATGGAGTTGCTGACCAAGGATGGGCAGCCCATAGCCGTACAATTGACGGCCAACCTCATGCGGGCACCCAGTGGAGGAATGAGCGCTCTCTCCCTCGTAGTGACCGACGTCAGCGCAGCCAAGGAGACAGAAGAAAGGATGCGCGCCCTGTATCGAGAGGTAGAGGAGAAGATGCGGGAGCGCACGAGGAAGCTCGAGCTGGCCCGCCACGAACTGGAGATGAGCAACGCTCAGCTCCATCGGGCTTACGAAGAGCTCAAGGACCTGGACCAGCTCAAGTCCGACTTCGTGTCCATGGTCTCCCACGAGCTCCGCTCACCGTTGACGAACATCAGCGGGGCTATCGAGCTGATGCTGGAGCAAGAGCAACTCAGTGACGAATACGTACGCATCATGCTGGGTGTGGCGGGTGAGCAGACCCAACGCCTGATCAGACTCGTGAAAGGCGTCCTCAATGTTTCCCGCATACAGGCTGGCCAGCTCCATCTGGACCAATGTGAACTGGACCTCATGCCCGTGCTGGAACGAGTGATGACCAGCCTTCAGGCCAATACCGTGTTCCACTGGTTTGAGTTGCCCACGAAGGACGAGTGGCCACCGGTTTGGGGAGACGAAGACCGTATAGAGGAGATTCTCTTCAATCTCTTGGACAACGCCATCAAGTTCTCCCCCTCGGGTGGGTCAATCGTGATCGCCATGGAGGTTGCCGGCGGCGAGATCACAGTCTCCATCACGGACCCAGGCGTAGGCATACCGCCTGAGAAGCTAGACGGCATCTTTCGGAAGTTCCATCGGTTGGACAGCGAAGACTCCCGGCAGACCTATGGGTATGGCCTCGGCCTCTACATCACCAAGGCGCTGGTGGAGGCTCACGGAGGCAGTATCTGGGTGGACAGCGTTGAGGGGGAAGGCTCGACATTCAGCTTCACCCTGCCTCTGGCGTCGCACAGGCCCTCCCCCACAGACACCGATCTCGCTGAATCGGCGAGGTCAAAGGTGCATCGCCAATGAACGAGACCATACTGATCATCGATGACGACAAGACGCTCATCGACCTCCTCGGACAGTCCCTGGGGAAATCCGGCTACGAGATCGTGAGCGCCACCAACGGCATAGACGGCCTACAGGTCCTGTACAAACACAGAGTGGATCTGGTCATCCTGGATGTGATGATGCCCCGCATGGATGGCTGGGAGACCTGCTCCCGCATCAGAGATGTCTCTGACGTGCCGGTGATCATGCTCACGGCCAAGGACGAGGAGGCAGACGCGCTCAAGGGTTTCCAGTGCGGTGTCGACGACTACGTAACGAAGCCTTTCAGCTTCGCGGAATTGACCGCGCGAGTCAAAGCCGTCTTACAAAGGACACGGAAGACCCCTGCCGACACGCAGAGGAAGGTCTACGTCTTCGACGAGTTGGTAGTCGATGCGGACAACTCCCAGGTGATGGTGCGGGGCAAGCCTGTCAGCCTCACGCCGACCGAATTCCAGTTGCTGCTCACACTGGCGGAGAACGCCGGGCGTATCCTCTCCCATGAGCAGTTGCTGAGTCAGGTCTGGGGACCGGAATACGTAGGAGAGCCCGGCTACGTCAAGCGCTACATCTGGTACCTGCGCCAGAAGATCGAGGCGGACCCCAGCGCCCCCGAATACATCATCACTGAGCGAGGCTTCGGCTACAAGTTGGGGGGCTAGGGAAGGCATCCTCGACCCTACCCCACCGTGGCATCTTCCTCTGACTAAGCATCCCGCACTACTGCGCGCCAGAGCACGAACCGGGCGTGTTTTCCTCCATATGATGCACTGCTACCCTTGCTGTAGCCCGCTGGAGCGCATAGTACTTTGGATCTATTGACGGGGCAGCTTGTGCTTCGCTATAATGGAGTACGGGAACCTTGTCCACGATCTTGGCGCGCGTCTGGAACGGCCGTTCTCGAGACTCCTGCCAGGGAGGCCACGAATGCAAGACGAAAGAGGAAAGAGGACTCGTGCCTGGGCAATCGCCACTGCTGTGGCCTGTGTTGTGGCCTTCATCACTCTCGCCCAGGGCACGTGGGCGCAGGAATTGGGAGACCCCGACGACTGCACGTGGACCAAGGAGGTCTGGATCAACGGCGATGGTCCAGCACTGATCACGGGACCGCGGAGCTTTGGGGTGGTGCGCGGCGACACGGTGCACGTCCGCGACACCCTGCACTGCGATTTCGTCTACGACTGGAGCTTGCACGAGTACTGGGATAAGGACCTGCTCTCCCTCGCACCCCCGTACCCCGGGTATGCGGTGGATGCAGGAGAGGTCGACGACTATCCTGTCGGGTCGCTGACCTGGTGGGGTAGCGGGTCCGAGGGCCAGGAAGTACACCTGGACAAGTACCTGGGCGTGGACACAGTCGGTTGGGTGACCACTGAGATCTCAGAGACGGTGGATTTCAGCGAACACGAAGGCCCACTCTACGAATCACGGGAGTATCCCTTCTACTTGCTGGAGTTGGTCGAGGGTGGCGACGCACCGTCCAGCTACAACCACACCAGCTCTCCCATGACCACGACCACCTTCATCACGGGCACACTGGCCAGCTTTCCCGTGGTGTGGGACTGGGACGGCACCATGGACCCAGCGCCACCCAGCTATGGTTTCTGCCACTACTCCAGTCTGGTCCCCTCTTTCCTGGGCATCACCGTCACCCACGAACTCGACGCCGACCTCTTGCCCGACGGCGACGGGGTGACTAACATACACCCCTCCAGCGATACCCCCGACCGCGATGGCGCCGACGATGGGGTGAGCTTCCCTTCAACGCTTCCCCACTGCGGCACGGCCACGGTCAACGTGGTCGGCGAGAACAACCATTGGACCAACCTCTACCTCAACGCCTGGGCCGATTGGAACCGGGATGGCGACTGGGACGACACCTCTCTGTGTGATTGCGAGATCAGCGAATGGATCATCCAGGGCTATGCGGTCAGCCCTGGCGCCTTCGACCTCGATATCGACGTCTCCTCCTGCCACGCGGTGCCAAACCCTACGGAACCTCTCTGGGTCAGAGTGACCCTCAGCGAGGCTTCGCTGTCCGGCGAACCCTGGAGCTACGGCGGGCAGCCGTACCCGGCCTCCACCGCCTGCTTCGAGCAGGGTGAGACCGAGGACTACTACGTGGAACCGACCCTGATCCCCGAATGTGAATGGGACAAACAGGTCTACGTCAACGATGAGTTGGCAGGGGCATGGGACGAAGGTCCCTTCGCCGTGACGGTCAGCGACACTATCACCATCACGGACATGCTCTCCTGCAATTTCCCGTACGATTGGGAGCTCCACGAAGAGTGGGAGGCCCCTCACCTATCACTGGTGAGTTGGGAATCGAGTGACTGCAATGTGATCACCGACACGGGCCAACTCGACTGGTCGGGAGACCCCGTGCCGCCAGGGACCCAGGTGGTGCTGACCAAGACCCTCCATGTGGATGAGCCTGGTTTCGTCTCCATCCCTATCACAGAAACGGTGGCCTTCAGCCCCGAGGGCATGGTGGAGCCCATGGAGAAGAGCGTAGACCTGGTAGAACTGCTGGAAGGAGGGGATGCTCCGTCCAGCCACTATCACGCAGGACCGCCGCACATGGAGACCTATCCTGGTTCTGGTGTGTCGGCCCAGTTTCCAGTGGTCTGGGACTGGGACGGCACGTTGGGGCCTGGACCGGTGAGCGGTTCCTACGGCTTCTGTCACTACTCGGGCAGTACCACCTACCTGGGCAACGCGCCCACCTACGAACTGGACGCCGACCTCCTGCCCGATAGAGACCTGGTCACCAACATCGATCCCGCCACTAACACGCCTGACCGCGACCTCTCCGACGACGGCCTGACCATCCCCGGAGGTCTACCCAGGTGTGCGCCAACAACCCTGACCTTCACGGGTCACAACGGGTCAGGCAGCACCCTCTATCTCAACCTCTGGGCCGACTGGAACCGAGATGGTGACTGGGAAGACGGCAGCCAGTGTGGCTGCGGCGACGACGAATGGGCGATCCAGGATCATGTAGTCAGTGCGTGCCCCTTCGAAGAGAGCGTCGAGATCACTCCCTGCCACACGTGCAACCCAACCGAACCCCTGTGGATACGCGTGACGCTCAGCGAGGTCCCACTGGGACCCCTGGGTGAGCCGTGGATCTATGGAGGGCAGCCCTACGCCGCCTCGAGTGGCTGCTTCGAGCTGGGGGAGACACAGGACTTCCTGTTCCAGCAAAACGTCGCCTACCTTCCCGTCGGGACGAAGAACTACTGAGGCCAAGCGCGGCGCAGGATACCCATCGGGAAGACGTCGAGAAGCCATCCGTACCGGGATGGCTTCTCCCTTCTCTGAAGCGAAGGCACAGCCGCGCCACGCATCTCCGCTCGAGGTTTACCTCCGTCCGTAGATGGTCACCTCGCCCTGCTGGAAAACGACGTCCATCAGGCTCTCCAGCTTGGCCAGCGCCGGCTGGCTAATCTGGTAGGTGCTCCGCTCCAACTCTCCCACGTAGACGTACTCCACGCCGTACTTGTCCAGCAAGGCGGCCGTCTCTTCCACGTCCGGCGAGGTGTAGATGGCCTCGATGTCCGGCTCACGCTTCCCCGGCTCTTCGTAGTTGCCCCTCCACTGGAGTTCGTGGCCTCCCCAACCCAGCAGTGTGGGCAGGCCGGTGTGCACCGAGACGCGGCCATAGTAGGTGTACGAGCCACCGGTGGCCTCCACGATCGTCGCTGCACCCTGGGCGTGGTTCCGCAGCCATCGGATGCCCGCCACATCGTCAGCGTAGGCCAGCGCCAGTTGGGACGTGCCGTCCAGCGTAGGTGTGTCGCCGAAGCCTCGCGTCTTGTTGTACGTGGAGAGAAGGGGATAGATCAGTCCGGCCAGGAAGACGGGCACGAACCCCAGCACCAGCAGCGTTGACAGCGCTCGCCTGCGGGCTCTGATCCACGGCCCCAGATAGTAGAGTCCAAAGGCTGCTGAGATGCCGAACAGCACCCAGGCCTGGTAGTAGAACTTGAACACGCTGTTCATGCGAGTGGAAAAGACATCCTTGAGGAAGAAGAACTCCACCGTGAACGTGAGCACGAGGGCCACAACGGTGAGCACGAGCACAAAGGTCACACTCGAGGTCACGTCCGACAGCCGCAGGGGAAAGAGCCCACAGACCAGGGCCAGTACAGCCGCTCCGATGAGCAGGAGCAGCAGCGCGATCAGGTAGAGCTTGAATACGGCCAATGTGCAGCAGACGAGGACCACCACGATGGCAGCGATGGTGGGGGCCAGCCCAAGCCGACGCCTGCCTGGATCCTCCGCCCTCCCGCCGGCCAGTGCGGTCAGCCTGCGCCACGAACTGTACAACAACAGGGGGGCAAGAACGTAGACAAAGGCCCCGAACATGATCAGGTACTGGTGCAGCCTGGTCTTGACCAGCAACACGGGGTATATCCCGCCCGCCTGGGAACGTAACCCTATCCAGAAGGGCAGGTACAGCACCAGGCACAGGGCCACTAACGCCACAGCGAAGAAGAACACCTCGCTCAGCCAGCGGCGTCCAAAGCCTCCCTGGCGCCCGTAGCTAGCCAGGCCGTAAGCCATCAGACAGATGACCAGGTAGATGGGCAGGTCCCAGCTATTAAGGAAGCCCAGACCTCCAAAACAGAGGCCCAGCACGATCATCTCCCACCACTCCGCCTCCCGGGTGGACCAGAGCAGGTTCAGGCACAGGCCCAGGGCCAGGAGCACGAAGGGCAGTCCCAGCACGTGGGGATGCATGTCCCCCAGGAGGAAGCTGAAGAAGGGAAACTCGTCGATGACCTCTTGCTCGACTCCGAAAACCACGTCGTGGATCACGCGTGAGGCCCTCCACCACCACCAGTTGTCCATGGGGATCCACGACCCGGTCACGGGCGCCGAGGCTAGATTCTTCACGTCGATCCACTCCCAGAAGGCAGCCGAGCCCAGCCCCCGGGTGTGGAGGACCTCCAGAGCCCCTTCCAGGTTGCCCATCGCGACCACGAAGATGGCCCCCAGACCACCAAAGGCCGTGGGCAACGCAAAGCCCCTGCCCTCTCCCTCCCGGTGGCGGGCCACCAGATTGTAGGTCAGGCTGAAGGCACCGTTCGCCGTCAGTGCGAAGAGCAAGGCAATGGCCAGGTTGAAGGCCACCTCGGACGGGACCGCCGTGAGCCTGGTCAACATGGCCACGATCATGTATCCGAAGTAGTAGTAGCTGATGGCGAAGCCCGACAGCCAGGGGTCCAACGGCGGGAAGTACTCGCTGCGCAAGATGGCGTTGAGGAACGCGAAGTCCATGGGCTTCTCGGTGCCAGAGATCGCCGGGTTGTAGGCCCTCACCACCGCCCAGAGGCCGAAGGCCACTGCGAACAGCACCTCGTTGGCCACCAGCAGACGTAGGTTGTCTCGGAGAAACTGGACCAGACCGCCGGACGCTGCTGATCCCTCCTGGTCCCCGTCCTCGAATGTAGGAGGGCGCCTGGCCCAGGATATCCAGAGCGAGCCGCCCGCGACGACCAGGATGCAGATCAGTATGGCAACCCTGGTGTTGGCCAGCAGACCCAGGCTGCCGGACATCCAGAACAGGTAGCAGGTCAAGAGCAGGCCCAAGGGCTTGGCCAGGGCGTACCCTCGATCGGGCAGGTGGCGGAACAAGCGCCAGGCCAGGGGCAAGGCAGCCAATCCCAGGATCTCCACCGCCAGCCACCAACTCAGTACGTCCATCGTCCTCGCCTCCACATCCCACAACCGGGGGCGCGTGATCCGGTCCCGGCCCACGTCCCTCGGGCCGTCATCCTTCCAGCACCTGGTAGACCTTCACGCCCGGGTTCTCGTAGACCACGGCCAGCTCGCCCAGGTCGCGGAGTTGCTCGAACTTCTCCAGCCCTTCTGAAGGGTAGACCCAACGCTCCAACTGTCCCACGTAGATGTAGCTCACGTCCATCGTGGCGATCAACCGACGAGTCTCCTCCAGATCGGTGGTCTGGTAAAGCGC
>Ga0315534_1001297_pt1 | contig 17196 bp, 9 predicted proteins | sample SalMarSW160240MG_FD_203094 | JGI IMG/M metagenome (GOLD analysis project Ga0315534, IMG submission 203094) | Salt marsh sediment microbial communities from the Plum Island Ecosystem LTER, Massachusetts, United States - Salt Marsh Sediment SW1602-40 ... | reverse complement strand
AATGAAATTCAACATTTCAGCAGCACTTGCTGACGGTATGGAGAGGGAATTTGAGGGCCTGCAGCTGGAATTTTATACAATGATTGACACCAGCTACAAATTCCCGGAAATCACGGATGAAGAGCTGTTAACCCTGGTTCAGGAACAAACGTTCAAGTATTTCTGGGATTTTGGCCACCCGGTCAGCGGACTGAACAGGGAGCGCAATACCTCTGACGAAACGGTCACCTCAGGTGGATCGGGGTTTGGCGTGATGGCAATCCTTGTTGGTATTGAACGCGGATTCATTACCCGCCAGGAAGGGATCGACCGGCTTGAAACGATCGTTCACTTTCTCGAAAGCGATGCAGACCGTTTTCACGGCGCCTGGTCACACTGGCTGAACGGCACTACCGGTAGTGTAATTCCTTTCAGTTCAAACGATGACGGTGGTGACCTGGTGGAAACATCCTACATGGCAATGGGACTGATTGCAGCACGGCAGTACCTGGATGCCGGCAATACGCAGGAAAGCGCCCTGATTGAAAGCATCAATTCCCTCTACCAAACCATTGAATGGGATTGGTACACACAGGGTGAAAACTCTCTGACCTGGCACTGGTCTCCCAATTATGAATTTGAAAAGAACCACAAGATCAGGGGATGGAATGAATGCCTGATAACCTATATCATGGCTGCTGCCTCTCCTACTCATGGCATTACAAAAGAGGTCTATGAAGAAGGTTGGGGAGCAGGATCCAACATGATCAACGGAAAAACCTTTTACGGGATCACCCTGCCCCTCGGACGGGATTACGGGGGACCGCTGTTCTTCGAACAGTATACCTTCCTGGGTGTGGATCCGCGAAACCTGAGCGATCAGTATGCCAATTACTGGGAACAGGTGGTTAACCATACATTGATCAACCGTCAGTATTGTATTGTCAATCCATACAACTACGTGGGATACAATGAGCAATGTTGGGGACTGACTGCCAGTGATGGCAACCTTGGTTATTCTGCCCATTCCCCGACCAATGATCGTGGGGTGATCACACCCACGGCTGCGCTTTCCTCGATACCCTTTACACCGAAAGAATCCATGGAAGCCATGAGGTATTTCTATTATATGCTCGGAGACAGGATATGGGGGCCGTATGGCTTCTATGACGCCTTTAATGTGACGGCTGAATGGTATACAACCAGCAACATTGCCATCGACCAGGGACCCATCATCGTAATGATAGAAAATTACCGCACACAACTGCTCTGGAACCTTTTCATGTCAGCCCCGGAAATCCAGGATGGACTGACATTACTTGGTTTTACATATGAATAAAAGAATCAATGAAAATAAAAAAACTTAAGTTTTTGAAATATTTTCTGCTTTTATCAGCCATACCTGTCATCATGAGTTGCAGCAGCGGAGGAAAACAGGAAGCTGATCAACAGGACGAGATATCAGATGACTCCCTGTTGACTCTGATCCAGTACAGGACATTCCAATACTTCTGGGATGGTGGGGAACCAAATTCCGGAATGGCAAGGGAACGATACCATGTGGATGGGATCTATCCCCAGGACGATAAGAATGTGATTGCTTCGGGAGGCTCCGGTTTCGGGCTTATGGCGATCATTGTGGGAATCGAAAGGGGATTCATCAGCCGGGAAGAGGGGGTGCAACGGCTTGATAAAATCGTCAGCTTTCTTGAAGTTGCAGAACGGTTTCACGGAATGTATCCACATTGGATCTATGGAGAAACAGGAAAAGAAAAACCCTTCAGCAAGAAAGATAATGGAGCGGATGGTGTTGAATCAGCCTATCTTTTCCAGGGGCTGCTTGCCGTAAGACAGTATCTTAGGGAGGATAATGCGGAAGAGAAAGTGCTGGCAGAAAGAATCGATCAACTGTGGCGCGAAGCCGAATGGAACTGGTTCACCAAAAACGGAGAGGATGTGCTTTACTGGCACTGGTCGCCCGACTATGGCTGGGAGATGAACCACCAGGTCAGGGGATACAACGAATGCCTTATCTATTACATCATGGCAGCATCTTCACCAACCCATGCCATCGATGCGGAGGTCTATCACAAAGGGTGGGCAAGAAACGGTGATATCGTTCATGACAAGGTTACTTACGGATACCCGTTGATCCTGAAAAGCAACAGTGCACCCGAATATGGTGGTCCCCTGTTCTGGGCACACTATTCCTATGTCGGACTGGATCCCCGGGGACTGGTGGACCGGTATGCAAACTACTGGGAACTGAACAAAAACCACACCCTTATTAACAGGCAATGGTGTATTGAAAATCCGAATGGATACAAAGGATACGGACCGGATTGCTGGGGACTGACAGCCAGTTACACCCGGAAAGAAGATGGTGATATTGGCTACATGGCTCACAAACCCGGGAAAGATACCGGGGTGATTTCCCCCACTGCCGCGCTCTCCTCTTTCCCCTATACATCAGAATACTCCATGGATGCTTTGCATGGGTTTTATGAAAAGTATGGGGATAAACTGCTGGGGAAGTATGGTTTTTACGATGCATTTTCCGTGGAATACGATTGGTACCCACAGCGATACCTGGCGATCGACCAGGGGCCAATTGTTGTTATGATTGAAAATTACCGCACCGGCCTGATCTGGGACCTCTTTATGTCATGCGAGGAGGTGCACAACGGGCTTGAGAAACTGGGATTCAAATACACGGATCAGGAATGAACAGGAACCCCATGCTGCTGTTGATCAGATCATTATTGCTATTGTAAATAGTGATTGGCAACTGCACCTGCCGGTATCTTCTGGAGGCTGAATTCGAAGCAGAACAGAGCATGGAGAAATTCCTGGAGAGCGACTCTCTTGCCGTAGGCATTCCCTTGGAAGAGTTGCTCATCCCGCTAAGGACGGAATAAAAAGCGCTCTTGAGAGCGCAAACGACTTGGAGAGGCTTGTCTGAAGAGTTTCTCTCCGGAAATGCTCTGGAGAGCGACTTTCCAAGTCGCTCCTGATCCGCCAGGCGGATCAATAAAAAACGACTCGGAAAGTTGTTCTCCAGAAATAAAAAAGAATCGACCCGCTGGGTCGAAACGACTTGGAAAGTCGTTCTCCATTAAGAAAATGGAAAAGAAAGAAATATACCAGCGAAATTTACCGCATTACCACCTTAAAAATCAATCCTATTCCATTACCTGGATGCTTGCCAGTGCATTACCAGGAACGGTCCTCAAAAATATGCAACTGAAATATGATAATTTAAAATCATCTCATTTCGAATTGAAAAAAAATAAGAAAGAAATACAGAAAACAATAACACGAAATTACCTGAAACATTTTGATGAAAATTTACACTCTATAAAGACTGGTAATTATTTCCTTAGGATGCCAGAAATTGCTCATATAGTAGCTGAATCAATCCATTATTGGGATACAAAAAGGTATGATTTGATCGCATATTGTATCATGCCGAACCACGTGCATACTGTTCTAACAACTTATGACAAGGATGAGCAAGGGAAATCAATATATCTACAGGACATTTTGGAATCTATAAAAAAATTCAGTGCAAGAGAATGTAACAAAGCACTAAACCGGAGAGGAAAATTTTGGCAGCATGAAAGTTTTGACCGGATCATTAGGGATCGTGAAGATTTATACTGGACATTATCCTATGTCCTTGAAAACCCTATAAAAGCAGGTTTTTGTATGTCCTGGGAAGAATACAAATGGAATTATATAAAGCCTGATTTCAAGAATTACCTGGAGAGTGAATAACAACTCCTGGAGAGCGACTTTCCAAGTCGCTCCTGATCCGCCAGGCGGATCAATAAAAACGACTCGGAGAGTCGCTCTCCAATAAAAAAATAAACTTTATTTTCGACAATGAGCAATTTAAATTAAAACATCAACCATGAAAAACATACTACTCATTGCATGCATCATCCTGGTTATTGCCGGTTGTGGAGAAACGGCAAAAAAAGTCACCCCACCCAACATCATTTTCATCATGTCTGATGACCATGCCTACCAGGCAATCAGTGCGTACGGACATCCCATCAGTAAACTGGCCCCAACACCCCATATCGACAGGATTGCCCAGGAGGGCATGATGTTTCACAATATGTTTGTGGCCAATTCCATATGCGGTCCCAGCCGGGCAACCATTATCACGGGCAAGTTCAGCCATAAAAATGGTTTTCGGAATAACGGTGATACGTTTGATCCTGACCAGCCCACCCTTCCAAAATACCTGCAAAAAGCAGGCTACCAGACTGCCGTTGTGGGGAAATGGCACCTGAAATCCACTCCCCAGGGCTTTGATTACTGGTGCGTCCTTCCTGGACAGGGACGGTACTACAATCCCGACTTTTTGACCGAAAGCGATACGATGCAGATCGAAGGGTATGTAACGGATATCATTACCGATCTGGCTATCGAGTGGCTGGATCAAAAGAGGGATCAATCAAAACCGTTTTTACTGCTTTACCAGCATAAGGCACCCCACCGCGAATGGCTCCCACCGGAAGAGTACCTCGATTATTACCATGATGTTGTCTTCCCTGAACCTTTTAATTTATTCGACACCCATAAAATTATGGGAACGGCTGCCAGGGATGCGGAAATGTTGATCAGTGACCACATGGCGCTCAGCGCGGATAATAAGATTCAACCCAAGATCCTTGAGAAAAAAGGATTTGAGCCTTTCCTGAACTGGTATCACAGCACTTACCGTGCAAACCTCGACCGGATGAATCCATCGCAACGGGATAACTGGGAGAACGTGTACGGCCCCATAAATGAAAAATTCAGGGACAACACACCGGAAGGAGACGATTTGACCCGCTGGAAATACCAGCGGTATCTGCAGGATTACCTCGCGTGCATCAAATCGGTGGATGACAATGTCGGACGCATTCTGGATTACCTGAAAGAAAACGGACTGGAGGAGAATACCATCGTGGTGTATACTTCCGACCAGGGATTCTACCTGGGCGAACACGGTTGGTTCGACAAGCGGTTCATGTACGAGGAGTCGTTCCGGACCCCCCTGCTCGTGAAATATCCCGCAATCATATCACCGGGTACAACAACCGATAAATTTGCACAGAACATTGACTTTGCCCCAACCTTCCTGGAACTGGCAAATCTGGAAGTGCCGGAAGATATGCAGGGCATCTCCCTGATTCCTGTTTTAAAAGGAGAAGAACCGGAAGAGTGGAGAAAATCACTCTATTACCATTATTATGAGTTCCCCAGCATTCACATGGCAAAGAGGCACTACGGAATCCGGACCGAACGGTATAAACTGATCCATTTCTACAATGACATCGACGAATGGGAACTGTATGACCTGGAGAATGATCCCTCGGAAATGCACAACCTGATCGATCACCCGGATTATCAGGACATAAAAGCTGATCTACACCACCAGCTGGATAGCCTGATGATCCTGTATGACGAACCCCCGATTGAAGCGTGGCGGGATGAATAACACGATGGTTTATCCTGTGAAATCCTGCATAGCAGGAGTGACATAGTCACTATTTCACAGGGTCAATCAATAGTCAGACGAGGGTAATACATAGCAACGCACAACATCCAACGTTCAACATCCAACATCAAAAGTTATAACGTACAGATATACTTCTATCTTTCCTTATAAGTATACCTGCCTGGCAGGGAGGATAAAAGGAGGATTTTATTTCAAAAACAGAGACCCCGTCAGGGTCTGGTAATCTCTGACGGGTCTGCAGATTACACGTCAAGCACATGGAAACTACTCACGGTAAGCCGATTCATGAAATGTTTTTTATACTTTTGATACAACTTCTAATGTTTTACAAAATTCACTAAACCTTTTATACAATGAAACGAACATTCACAATTTTGATGCTTATTACTGCTTCATTAGCCATTTATGCCCAGGAATTTGAGGTGCCTAAGGATTATAAACTAGTTGATGCAGCAGAAAGGGAAACTAATCGAATATATTGAGAAGAATGCATAACCCAGATTGCAATTACCAGTATAAAAAAGAATGATAAAGAGATTATTATTCATTACCCTTCTCTTATTAGATTTTTCTGTAAAAGGGCAGGATATTGACTACGCAAAAGAGATTGTCCGTACACTTGCATCTCCCGAATTCAAAGGGCGGGGATATGTTGAAAAGGGTAATGAGGTTGCAGCTGCATACATTGTTTCCCAGTTCCGGAAAATCGGATTGTTGTCGTTCGAAGAGGATTATTTCCAGGAGTTTACTGTAAATGTGAACACCTTCCCTAAAAGAATGAAGTTGAAAATTGGTGAAGCAGAGTTGATTCCCGGAAAAGACTTTCTTGTCGACCCTTTTTCAGCACCTCTTAAAGGGAAGTTCGAAGTAATAATCCTTCAGAAAGAGAAAATGGCTGATGAACAGGCTGTAATATCAGCTATCCAATCCGCTAATGGCAAATTTTTAATCATTGATGAAAGGAAATATGAACCAGGAGAAAAGAAACAGGAACAAAAACTGAATGAGATTATAAACTTTCTCAAGTACAGTCCGCAATCCCCGATATCCGGTGTAATCATTGTAACATCAAATAAGTTGACATGGAGCAAGGGAACAATGCAATCAGATAAACCCTCCTTTACCGTGAATCATGAGATGGACCTGAGTAAGGTCAATCAGATTGAAGTGGCTGTTGATGCCAGGATGATAGAAAACTGCAAAACACAAAACCTGATAGGATTCGTACCGGGAAGAAACCAGCCTGATTCATTCCTGGTTGTTACAGCTCACTATGATCATTTAGGGAAAATGGGACGCGATACTTATTTCCCTGGAGCAAACGATAATTCAAGTGGAATAGCCATGTTACTCAATTTGGCAAAGCATTACAACCAAAATCCTCATGATTACTCCATTGTTTTCATTGCAACAGGAGCCGAGGAACTCGGTCTTTTAGGTGCGAGTTATTTCACCGAACACCCGTTGTTTGACCTGGAGCGAATTAAGTTTCTCGTCAACTTTGATCTTGCAGGTACCGGTGAGGAGGGTGTGCGAATAGTTAACGGAAGTATTCACAAGAAGGAGTTTGATATCATCACAAAACTGAATAATGAGCACGGCTTATTACCTAAAGTTGATACTCGAGGAGCTGCCTGCAACAGTGATCATTGCATGTTTCATGAGAAAGGCGTACGTTGTTTCTTTATTTATACCCAGGGAGGGATAAAAGCCTATCACGACATTTACGATAAATATGAAACATTACCACTTACTGAATTTGTCGATTATATGAAGCTAATGACACTTTTCTTTGATGAAATCATACAATAAACCGTTTCCATGGATCTGGTAACAATTGTGTTTGAGTGCTGATTTATCACAGATCGGGTTTATTTGCTTTCTCAAAAAGCAGGGAGATTTTGTTAAAGTCGGCTGCGGCATTAATCACTTCCCTGAACTCCTCGTATTGTTCCATAGGATAAACTGTTCTGGTATAATACTCATAAATATGAACATCTACTATGTCCCCGTCAACTTTGTAATTTGAAATAAACCCCATGGATTTTTCATTATCCGTGCTGTATTCAATGTTTATTTCAAGGTTTTCCAATCCCTTCACTACATAACCCGGTGGAATGGTAAAACGGATCGTTCTTTCGAGTTCATGGGCAAACTCAATATCTATTATCTGTTGCCGGGTATGTTTCTGATACAGTTCTACCTGCTCACCGATCAACTTGCCGATATTGAAAATATAGTTTTCCCCGGCCTTCTCAACAGCGGATCGATAGGTAAGACTGGCAGCTACAGTAAGTGGCTTAGCTACTGCTGACGTATCCAGGTTAGTATTATAAACCGTTTTCTCCAGAATTTCCACATTCTCACCGATCGCTTTTATAAACTGGTCTGTAATGGCTTCTTTATCCCTTTCAGGTAAAAACTCAAAATAAGGTTTCAAGGGAATGGCTGCTTCGCCGCCATAAATGTGTTTCATATCAACAATAGCGTAACTAATATCATCTGGAAAGGTAACTTCCAATTCCAGATTGGTAATGTTTTGATTGTAAGCGAGTGGAGGAATGTATCTGAAAACCGGTATTCCGGTGGTATAGTCACCAATTTGAACTTCCTTAATGAACATACCATAAATCGAGGAATTTATACCAGGAACCGTTCCATAGCGGTATTCGGAAGAGGTGGGTGAGAGGAATTTATCGGTTCCAGGAAAATAAAACAAGTAACAGGTAAGAAAGTTCCATGTCATAAAATCCTTATCAAATCGTTGACTGGTTTTGTCATGTGTGATTCCAAGTTGATGATCTATACCTTCCACCTTGAACAGGTTTGCAAACAGCCGGGTTATTCCAAGTTCCGAAGAGTATTTATTTTCAAGAATGGTTTCAATCTCATCACCGTTTTCTATACCCTCAATGGATTTTATCTCAAAATTTGTTTTGATAAACCGTTCAATGGTCTTTATTTTATCCTCCTCAGACAGGTTCTTCAAAGGCAGTTTAGCAAGGAATTTTTTTATCGTTTTTTCAACCTTGTTATCTAAACCATATACTGCCTCGTAATACAGTTGAGCTGCATTTGCCCAGGTATGGTAACTGGTAGTATTAAGGTTTGTATTTTCATGAAAAATGTATTCGACCCTTGCCTGGTTAGCACTATAATAGGCATATTTTTCCTCAAACAGGGCAGGAATTGAATCTTTCAGCACGATAACATAGTTCTTATCCTGGATAACGGTATCGGTGATATGGAAATTTGTATTGTATCCTTTTACGACGAAAATAAGGTTTGATGGAGAGATGATTTCCAATTTTGCCGTTTTCACAATACCTGATGTCTGGAAGGTATACCGGCCATAGAGACGAAGGTTTTTCTCCACGGTATAGAAAACTTCCACCACATCTTCTTTTTCAACCCCTTCAAAGGTAAATATTCTGTATGGTCCGGATTCGTCATAATCTTCAATGGACTTCATAGCCGACTCTTCCACTTCAATTACAGTTCCGTCCGGTTTAATCGTTCTTGCTCTGAATTCAACCAATCGTTTTGTATTGGTAAGTGGGATACGGTATTTATTAAAACGGTTCACAGCATTGTCTGAATTGACAAGAACCAGCTTGTGGATTGATTCGAATTGTGTCAGGTCTTCATTTTCATCGAATATATATTCCGTCACTCTATGATCTTTGAGGATTATAAATGACTCAGCGAGTTCTGCAGCAGAAAGTTCCGGATAAGAAAAGTCAGCATCCCAGGCAGAATACTTGTATTGAATATCCTGTCCATACAGGCAAACGGGAAAAACAAATATCAAAATCAGTTTTTTCATTGTAGTCGATTGGTTATTGCGATTGTCTGGCTATAGGCTTTGTTCAGGTTATCGACCATCTTATTCCATTCCGAAAATTCATTGACACCAATACGGATCGAATTGATATAAAATTTTGTGACAAGATGTATCTTATCCTGTTCCGTATTGTATGTTATCTCGTATCCGAAGGAGGGATGCAGGTACTGTGAATTACCAGGCAGAGATGTAATTTCACAATTATGGGGGATGTCAAAATAGAGATGATGGATTTGAGTATAGCGATAATCAAACTTTTTATCTGTTCGCTTCACATCCACGTCTATCTTCTGGTCGAAGAACATTCTGTCCAGATTCAGGTTGATGTATATCTCATCACCAATCCGTCTTGAGTATTCAGGCAGTACAAAAGAATATGAAACATGGAAATCCTTGTCTCTGTCTTCCAATCCCCAGTAATTGCATTCTTTCACGGTAAATTTATTGTTCCCCCTCTCAAACCTGGAATCAATAAGTTCTTTCAGTTTTTCAGGTGTTCTATGACGGACCAATGGGGCAAATTCTGTTTTATAATAGCCGGAAAGGGTCACTTGCGACTCACCGTGTAAATCGTTCCCTTTGACAGTCAGTCTGGAAGTATCGGTAAAAACACTTTCATTCATTTTCATTACAGGAACTTCGACGATTTCAAAATTCTCCCGGCTTTTGCTTACAAGGCCCTCCTTCCCTTGAATAAAAGATGAAGGATAGTCAATCGGCAGAAAGTTACCCGTTGGGTCGAGAAAATAATAAACATCATCAATAATGGCTGATACAATCAGATGATCATCCACAATCGGTGCATGAATTTCCTTGTACCGGTAAGGGATATCGCGGGTTCCTACCCAGGTCAGGTAGGCTTCAATTCCTGCATAATTTAGCAGTTCACAACAAAGATTGGCCTTATCTTTACAATCTCCGTATCTCCGGTTATAAACCAGAATGGAGGGACGTGGTATAAATCCGGAATACCCATCCTCAAACGCGATGTATTTTATGTTGTCCTGAATCCAATAATAAAGTACTTTTGCCTTTCCCAACTCTGAGTTTATCCCTTCTGTTAACGAATCGGTAAATTGTTTCAATACTTCATGGTATTTCTCCGATACATCCTCTATGAAGGTATAATACCATCTGTGGAGGTCCGACAAATCAGAGAGAAATTGGATTGTATCCTCACCTGCAATATAGTGATTGATATAGACAACGATGTGTGGTTCGAAATAATTGATTGTAAAATCATTGTCCCTATAATCAAATGCTTCCAGATCAGTGGCGCTACAATGTAAAACCAGCTTTTTCCCTGATTTTTTCTCGGTAATCTTGATTTTCCCGTTTGGATCATTAAACACTTTATAGCCCAGTTTTACTTTTTCAGGATAGATCACCTCGAACTCACTCAGTTCGACGGGGAAATAGGAAGAGAAAAAGTGGCTGCCCAGGAAGTGAGGTTCGAGTATATCTTTGCTATAATGTATGGAAGTTTTTGTCCCTGAGGTTACTTTTGGGAAAATGATCTCAACTCTTTTCCGGTCATCAAAGAAAATATTGTCTCCATAATCATCTTTCTTAAAGATATTATCCACAGCGGTGCGTTTGAATCGTCCACCCTCTAACTGGTAAAAATAGGCCTTCAGGTCCAACAGGGGATTAAATGAATTTGTAAACAGGACCTCATCAGAACTACCTTCCAGTGGATCGGAATAATAAAATGTCTCTTTGTTGTATGTTTTATTTATAATTAGGTCGGAATTTTCCAGGTTTATGCGGATGCTCGCTTCCTCCTTCATTACGACAGCAAAATCATTGGGGAACCGAAGTCGGTACTCTTCAATGCTCAAAGTGGTCTGCGGAAACGCAATAGAAAGGCCAAACCAAAAGGTGGTTACTGTTGCTGCCAGTCTAATCTTCTTCCAAAATAAGGTAATCATAGACAAACTTCTTTGTCGATTGAATCGAACCGTCCTGGTAATCGATCCAATCTCCGTGTTTTAGGTCAAACATGTAATGTTCCACCCGTTTTATATTTCCATTTTCATCATAACGAATGGTTTCTCCGTTTTCAGTTCCAAAATAGTATGATTCAACAAGTTTCAGGCCGCCATTCGGGTAGAATTCCTTTGAGGTACCATGCCGCTGGTCCGCTACAAAGTAATCCTGAAACATCGGGTTTCCGTTAGGATAACACTCTTCATACGGTCCTTCCCTGAATCCACATTTCAATTCAAAGTCAGCTGATTTTGTACCGCCTGGGTAGTAGCATATGATTTTACCTGACTCCAGGGGAAGGGGGATTTTGATTTCATTACCAGAGCCATCCAGATATGCATAAGAAAGAATATCACCCTCAGCATAATAGAGTCTGTAGATCAATTCACCTGATGGAGCATACAGGTTCCATACCCCATCCTCGAAACCATCATTATAGATACCTGTTCTCCGGAGCTCTCCGATATCATAGAACCATTTCCATTCACCTATTCTAATATCTCGCTGATATTTTCCAGTAGAAGCCAATTGTCCATTATCGTGATAATAGGACCATTCCCCGGTTTTTTCTCCATTAATATACGATCCTTTTTCCTTCACTTTTTCTTCAATAGAATATATTTCGGAAAGTCCATTCTTAAGTCCAAGCATGAAATGATCCCTTTTGTGGACCTGTTTTGGAGACAGGTAAGTTAGAACCTCTCCTTCAAGCATTCCGTTCTTGTATTTCCCGGTTACCAGAATCTGGTCTTGCACATTCTTGAGTGTTAAGGAGCCATTTCCCTTTTCAAGCTCTGTTTTATGAAAAGGGATTCCGGTACTATCAAAAATGGTATAAAATTGCAGTTTACCGTCATCATAATATTCCTCATAGTGTAGTTTCCCATCCGGATTATAGTGCATCTGGTATCTGAAGGGTTTATCATTTAAAAAGTACCCATGGTATGCGATTTTTCCATCCGTTGAATAGGAAAACCAGTCACCCTGCATCTGGCCCATCTGATACCAACCCATAACATTTATCTTTCCATTTTTCTGGTATGACCTGTAAAAGCCATCCATTGAATCATCCCGGTTGTTATATTCTGCATAGAGTTTTCCATTCTTATAATAGGACTTAACCGGTCCGCTTAATTTACCGTTCACATAGGTTGCCTCCTCATCGATATTTCCATTACGGTAGTAAGTTTTCCAGCTTCCATCCCGCTTCCCATTGACTATCTTACCTTCTGTCTGTTTCATGCCTTCTGGAAAAAATAGCTCAAATTCAATTATTCCATCTTTTTCCTTTCCGGTTGAAAGGATCTCTCCCGCTGAATTGAAATTGGTGTACTCAATCAAAGCATCATCATTGTATATATAGGTTGCCAGCAGGTTGCCCTTCCTATCCCATCTTGATGCCTTGCCATTTAGTTTACCATCAGCATAGTGCGTTTCCTCTTCTATCATGCCTGTGGAATAATATAGTTTGTAAACACCGGAGAATGCACCATTTTCAAGTAATCCTTCACTTTGGATGTTTCCGTTCTCGTAGTACCATTTCCAGGGCCCGGTTTGTACACCATTGACAAATTCCCCAATTGATTTCACATTTCCATTTTCGTAATAATCCGTATCCAAGCCATTCATCTCTCCATTTTTCAGGAAAAACTCCCGTTTCAGGCTTCCATCCGGATAATACTCTCTTGTTATAGAATCTCCTTCACCGTTTTTATAGAAATAGTGATACTTAATATTACCATTCAAATAATAGTATTTTTCAAAACCCTGGTTTTGACCTTTTTCATACTCTCCCTCATAAATCAGTGCGCCTGTACTGCTGAATTCTTTAGCCAGTCCGTCAATCGCGCCATTTCTATATGGAATTTCGTAATGCAATTCACCATTGTGGTGATACTGCAGGTTATTATGCTGGATGATATCCTCTTTATAGTACACGATTTCCTTCAATGTTCCGTCAGTGTAATACCAATTCCATTCTCCAATACGCTGTCCCTCGGTATTAAACATACCTTTTGCCTGGATATTACCGATGGAATAATAAAAAGTCCATGGACCGATCATAATATCCTCACCGGTTCCACTTGTTCCCGTTTTACCAATGCCTTCAATGCTACCGTTATTATAGTACCAACAGGAGACCGGTTCGATTTTATCACCTGTAGTTATAATCTTTTTACTGCGGATATCATTCAAGTGGTTCTCTGCCCAGGAAATAAAATCGGGTCGCTTCGTTTGATTTTTTTTAAGCCATTTGTTGACTTTATCGTTGTTTAACGAATTGAAAACATAATAGGTATGAAAAGGAAGAAAATCGCTGTTCAACAAATTCCTGAAATAAGGTGCGTAATTGATCATCCAGAAATTATCCGTAATTTGTTCATCAGGTATTTTCTCACACATTACCTGCAACTGTTTTACATACGAATCATTTTCTTTCACCTTTGTCTTATATTCCTTGTTTAAGGCAATACCGGATCTGAGAATCAGGTCCAGTTCATTGAATATTTGATCTTCGGGATAGGTTTTCTCCGGTTGATCTAGACCACCGGAAGAGATCGATTGAAGCATTTTGATTATTTCAACAGATCTCTGGCTGGTGTTTTCAAGCAAAACGAACATGCTAAGTGTTATGAACGCCGGTGCAAAACGTCCCTGTTCAGCGAGCGTCTTACCCAGGTAATAATGACTGGAAGCATGATAGATATTCAGGTCAATTGCCCTTTTCAAGTATTCAATCCCTTCTTCCTGCTTTTCGATACCAAGCAGTGTGATTCCAAGATTGAAATGAAGTAAGGAGTTAGCCGGATATTCCTCAACGGCTTTCATATAAATTTCCAATGACTTTTTCGGCTGTTCCGTGTCATCATAAGCTGTACCCAATAAATTGCAGAACATATAATCAACTTCCGAGTTTTCCTTTAATCCATCCTGGCAAATGGATATTACGGAATCATATTCCTTCATGGCAAGATAGGTGGTAGCTATTTCAGAAAGCGCATGCAGATAGTTGGTATCATTCCGGGTTATCTGTCTGTATTGTTCCAATGCCTCCTCATAATTCCCTTCGTCATGCAATGCAATGCCCTTCTCAAGTAATTCACCGGAATTTATCAATTGGAAATCCTGTGCATCTGAATAAATAGCAATAAAATACAAAAGGAAGATGATGTAAATTGTTTTCATAATCAGGCTTTAGGTTGGATTCAATTTTCGGTTGAACAATAAAGGTACTATTTCTGCAGATATTTGGAAAAATTATGAACCGTTTTACTTAGGGTTTGGATCTTCGGAATTGAGAAAATTGGTTTAATATCAGGTACTCGGTCCTCGGTGTTGGGATAAAGTAACGCGTCACTCCTGACTGGTCACCTGAAGCGGCTAGACGGGTAGGTTACTTAGCGACAAACTGAGACACTTCGCTGTCGGTATAGCCAATCCGGACCGCTTTCGCTTCAATGGTATCATTCTCTGAACAGGGTATGGGAGCATGATAGATAATCCATTTCTTCCCAGATGGATATTTCCACAACAGGGTAGCATCCGGGACATCTGAGGTAATGATTAGATCATTTTCTGAAATTGTAAATTCGGGCTCGTCTAATACCGGCTGTTTCCCATCAATGAGCCATTTACTTACCAGTTCGTTCTCTCTATATCTTCCCAGGTCGTTGGTTTCTATTATCCAGTTATCCAACAGATCCCTGAAAAAAAACAGGGTATCCCTGTATTGATCATTCGCCGCCAGGTTGTTGATTTCATAGGGATCGGTCATCAGGTCGTACAATTCTTCTGCCGGTTTGGTATTTGCCATCCAGAGTGCAGATACGGGATCGAGTTGATTCATCTCATCCAGTTCAATGAGCCTTAGCATCATGGGCATGTTCATGCGGTAGGAGTTCGGAATAGCATAGGGAAGCCCGGTATTGAAATTCCGGATGTATTTAAATCTTTGAGATCGTACTGCCCTTACCCTGTCGTATGTTTCATCAAACCGGTCGGCTGATGTAAAAACATACTGCTTTTCCTGTCTTGATTTGAATTCCCCAAGAAATGCCTTGCCCTGCATGTGGCCGGGCGGTTTTATCCCGGCAAGGGATAAAACGGTGGGGGCAAAATCGATAAAACTGACCAGCTCTTTGCTACGTCCGGATTCCCCGGCAGCGGCTGGAAAACGAACAAGAAGGGGTATCTTGATCCCTGTCTCGTACAGGGCTCTTTTAAACCGTGGGAAAGGACCGCCATTATCACTGTAGAAAAAGATGATCGTATTATCATACAACCTATCCTCTTTCAACTGTTGTATCAGTCCTGCAATCTGTTTGTCGAGACGAACAATGTTACTGTAATTTACAGCCAGATCGTGCCGAATAACAGAATCGTCCGGGAAAAACGGTGGTATTTTGATCTTTTCCGGATCAACTAATAAAGCACTGTCCCTCCTTATCCAGATTCCTGATTCGTGGGTAACATTGAAATTAAACACCGAAAAGAAGGGCTGACCTTCTGCCCTGTTTCTCCAGTGTGCATCCCTCCCACTCTCATCCCACGCTGATGGTGGAGCTTTGAAGTTGTAATCCTCTTTGGCATTGTTCGTACAATAATAGCCTGCGATCCGGAGGTACTCGGTAAAGCAGCGAACGTTTTCAGGAACCACAGGTGAATAACTTGGAATCCCGATAGATGGCTGATTCACCGGATTGTACCCATTGTATGTCCTCATGTTGTGCGTTCCCAGGGTGGTCGGATACATTCCCGTGATAAGGGCACTTCTGGACGGGGCACAAACTGGCACCGTGGCGAACGCGTTTTCATAGACGATTCCTACGCTAGCCAGTTGTTCAAGGGTAGGCAGGCTGACCGTTGAATCTCCGTACATCGGAAAAAAATCACTCCACTGGTCTTCACAAACGATCCATACTATATTTGGCTGATCCTGTTCCTGTTCGGGTTGCTCAGACCTGCAGGATCCTGATCCAAAAAGGATGACGCTGATTATCCAGGTAGTAAGATTTATCATGCTGTTTTTCATTTGTTTGGACTATAATGGTTAATTCAAGTTGCCACTTAATTAAGATTGTTAATTGATTTGCTCGAATAAATAATTTTCACTTGGAGAGCGACTCTCCGAGTCGCTGAACGACTTGGAAAGTCGTTCTCCAAAAATATTTTCTAATTATTCAATTTGTCTGGCAACTCATCTATAAATAACTCTTAAGGAGTGCTTATGGTGTAACTTGAGTTGTTTATTTGAACGATTTGTTATTTCCGGAGCAGGAATCCATCGACACCCACCAGGTAGCCACCGGAATAGCCTGCGGACCGCACATCTTTTCCAATAAGCTCAAGTACAAGTTCATTCACTCCTTCGTTCAATTTCACCCTGCCGAATGAAATCCGTCCGGTAGGCTCCACTGTCGCTGAATAACCGTCTACCAGTTCACCGGCCGGCTGCCCGTTGATATAAAGCTGGAATATTCCATAATCCCGTGCACGGGTAAAGAAGCCGGCAATGTCGTATGTACCGCCTTCGGATAGTTCGAGGGGCAGGGTAAGTCGATCGCCCGGGGAGGCTTCCACCCACCACAACTGGGCATTGCCTCCCCACATTCCCTTAAATCCTGACATATCCTGGGACTGAAGTGATCCTCCTGTAACCCGCGCCCTGTCGATCAATGATTCAGCTTCAACAGAGGGTACGCGTGTGTGTCCAACGGATGCATAGTGCTTCTCCATACGGGCATATATTCCTTCGATGATCTCCGGGTTCTTTGCTGCCAGGTCGAATCGTTCAGAGGGATCCTGGTTAAGCTGGAATAACACGGGTGGATCATGTGGAACAGGCAGACCATCCGGGTAAGCGGTCTGG
>Ga0315534_1001295_pt1 | contig 17236 bp, 17 predicted proteins | sample SalMarSW160240MG_FD_203094 | JGI IMG/M metagenome (GOLD analysis project Ga0315534, IMG submission 203094) | Salt marsh sediment microbial communities from the Plum Island Ecosystem LTER, Massachusetts, United States - Salt Marsh Sediment SW1602-40 ... | reverse complement strand
AGCCAGAAAGTGTTCCAGCCGTCTCTGGCCGGGTGGTCTTTAGGGATGTTTAAAGCGTCAAAATTATGGTATTCATTTTCTATTTCCGGTCCCTCTACCACTGAGAAATTCATTGAAAGAAAAATGTGGCGAATTTCTTCTTCTATCTTGCTTAAGGGATGGATGTGACCGATTTTGATTTTGTGGCCCGGTTTGGTCACATCAATACTAAGAACTGAATGTTGAAAGTTGAAAGTTGAAAGTTTTTTTTGTTTTTTAGTTATTGTTTCTTCCAGTTCTTTTTTGAACTGTTGCGCTTTGGGGGCAACCCGTCGGCGTTCTTGAATCGGCAAATTTTTTAATGACCGCAAAATCGCGGTCAACTCCCCTTTGCGACCGAGATATTTAACCCTGACTTGTTCCAAGCTCTTTAAGTCTTTAACGTTTTCTGCGTCTTTAAGAAATGAATTTTTAATTTTATTAACGTTACTTTCCGTCATAGCTGCTTGGTGTTTTTATGGTGCCGGCGGCAGGAATTGAACCTGCGACATTCGCTTTATGAGGGCGATGTTCTACCACTGAACTACGCCGGCGCGACAATTATCTAAGTGTAGCGAAGTTATAATTGTCCGTGTCCCGCCTACGGCGGGACACTAAACTAAATTTTATATCTAAATTTTCTTTGCTTAAAACTCAAAAATTTAGATAAAATTTGTGTTGCGGGGGCCGGATTTGCACCGGCGATCTTCAGGTTATGGGCCTGACGAGGTACTACTCCTCCACCCCGCCGAAATAACCCAATATAGTTTATTTTTAGATTATTTCGGCGGACAAGAGAATATTTTATTACGTCCCCAAATATATTCGTTCAATCTTTCTTTGTTTTTTAAACTTTTTAAATATCGTTCCCGTTGCATCGCCTCTGCCCTTGTTGAAAATTTCTCTGTAGAAATTAATTCCCATGGTTGATAACGTTTTGTAAAACCGGCTGCCTTTATATCATTATGCTGAACTAAACGCCTTTGGATGTCATTTGTATGACCAATATAATATAGACCAGCTGACTTGCCATAGAGGATATAGACATTAAATTGCATACAAAATGTAAATGGTTATGGGTCCCGCTTCTAGCGGGATACTACTCCTCCACCCCGCGATTTAATTATATTCACATTTTAACATAAATCAACTATTATTATGACAATGAAAATCGTCCATCAAGAAGTTCAGGACGACCCCGAGCAACGCCAAAGGGTCGCCATTTTGGGTTTTGGCCGGGAAGGAAAATCTCTTTTAAAATTTCTCCACAAATCCCCTATTTATAAAAATAGTGAGATTGTAATTTGTGACCGCGATACCAATTTACGAATGCATGCCAATGATACGAATATTAAGTTCAAACTTGGAAAAGATTATTTAAAAAATCTTGATAGATTTGACGTCGTTTTTCGCTCGCCGGGCATACCGTATAATTTGCCCGAAGTTCAAAAAGCCATAAAAAAGGGGGTTAAATTTTCCAGCGCCACGCAGCTCTTCTTTGAAGAGCTGCGCAGACCAACGCAGACAAAACGCAGACTCGCGCAAAAAAACATAAAAATTATCGGCATTACCGGCACCAAAGGTAAAGGAACAACCGCCACCCTGCTCTATAAAATTCTAAAGAGTGTTTGCCCTGAGCGAAGTCAAAGGATTTATTTGGCGGGCAATATCGGCAAACCAGCGCTTGAATTGATTCCGCGTTTATCTGCGTCAAGTCAGCGTAAATCAGCGACCGCGATAGTGGTGCTGGAATTATCCAGTTTTCAGCTTCAGGATTTGAAGCAATCGCCGGAAATTGCCGTGGTTTTGGAAACATTTCCAGACCATATGGACACTCATAAAAATCTCCAAGAATATTTTACCGCCAAAGCCAACATTGCTAAATGGCAGAAAAAGACGGATAAAATATTCTATTTCAACGATAATCTTCGGAGTAAATGGATTGCTCAAAAAAGCCATGGTAAAAAAATCCCGGTTCAATGTCGGGACATCGGATGTCCTGATGTTAAAAATTTTTTGGGGACATCCAATATGCAAAAATCAATAAGAATTCCGGGCTTTCATAACGTCAGAAACGCCTTGATGGCTGCCGCTGTCGCTTTATCGCTTGGTTGCCCTAAAAATAAAATTATAAAAGTCGTAAAAAATTTCAGAGGAAATGAGCATCGATTGGAATTAGTGAGAGTAATAAAAATCGCCAATCAATCGCTGATTAAATTTGCGAATATTCGCGAATCGCATTCAAGAATGATTAGCGAAATAAAATTCTACAATGATTCTGCCTCAACTAACCCTCAAACTACGGCGGCGGCTGTCCGCGCTTTTAAAGAACCGAAGGTGTTAATCGCCGGCGGTAAAGATAAAGGATTAAATTACTTCCCTCTTGCCAATGCCTTAAAAAATTCCAATACAAAATTGGTTATCCTTTTCGGCGAAAACAAACATAAAATCGCGAAAGCGATTTTGGGTAGAAAGTATAAAGTAGCAAGTAGCAAGTATAACGTCGTATTGGTTAAAGATTTGAAATCCGCAGTTAAACTCGCCTACAAAACCGCTCGAAAACTAATTCCCCAATTCTCTAATTCTCCAATTATCATCGTCTTCTCTCCGGGAGCTGCCAGTTTTGGGATGTTCAAAGATTACGTGGATAGAGGCAAAAAATTTAAAGAATTAGTGAAGAGGTTAAAATAAACATAGTGCCAATCTACTAATTTATGCGAATGCCGCGAATACTAAAAATATTTGAAAAATACTTTAAAATTAGGTAAGCTTTTGATGTGGGCCCGCGGACCAGCCTGGAGTGGTCGTCTCCCTGTCACGGAGAAGATCGAGGGTTCAAATCCCTTCGGGCCCGCACGAATTTTTCCCAAGAGCGAGGCGATTGGCTGAAAAATTCAGTGCCCCGCCAAAGGCGGGGCTACAAATCCATATAATTTAAGTAATTTATAAATTTATGTGTTTTGAAAAACTTTGTGAAAAATTAGAAATTCCTGATCATAGAAGGTTTCGATGGTTTTTTGGGATCTTATTTTTTAGTTTATTATCTCTTATAGTTCTTTATCTGATTAAAGAAAAGGTTTTCTACAGCTTAGCCATAAATGGTATTAATAATATATATAGATTTTTGTGGGTTTTACCCTTTTCATTTATGGGGTTTTCTTTTTTGGCTTTAGGCGTTTCGAAACAGAAGGGTTCTAAGAAATTAGATAAACCATGGTCGTCTTATATCTTTTCCTATTTTCCTAGACTAATCGCTTTTTCATTAATTATATTCTCGGTCCTACATTTATTTGAAACTACTTCTGGATATATATATTATTTCTTTTCGGCAGGGTTGGGTTTATATTTAGGATACTATACAGATCGGGTTCGGCTCGAAGATATATTTAAAAAGAATCAGTAAATTAAAACTATATGCCCAAACAAAACCTCTACGATATCCTAAAACAGCGCGGGTTTATTGAACAATCAACTGATGAAAATCGGCTGCGGCAGATTCTCGCCAAACAAAAAATAACTTTTTATATTGGTTTTGACCCAAGCGCTCCGAGTTTGCACGTCGGAGGCCTGACTCTGTTAATGGCCATGGCTTGGGCGCAAAAACTCGGACATCGGCCAATTTTTTTGGCTGGCGGCGGCACCGGATTAGTCGGCGATCCCAGCGGCAAAGACAAAGCCAGACCTTTAATGAGCCGTCAAAAAATCAAGGCCAACGTCCAATCAATAAAAAGGCAAGCTTCACGGATTTTAGATTTCAATAAAAACCGCGCTCTGCTTTTGGACAATGCCGATTGGCTGATTAAACTTAATTACATTGAATTCCTCCGCGATTTCGGCGTTCATTTTAGCGTTAACCGCCTATTGACGTTTGAATCCATAAAAAATCGCCTTAAAAAAGGCCTGTCTTTCCTTGAATTTAATTATCAATTGCTTCAGGCCTATGACTTTTGGTATTTGTTTAAAAAATATAATTGCTTGATTCAGATGGGCGGTAGTGACCAATGGGGTAATATCGTGGCTGGCGTTGAATTAATCAGGCGGCTGGAAGCTAAAGAAGCATACGGGCTTACTTTTCACCTGATAGAAACAACGGCTGGTAAAAAAATGGGTAAAACCGAGAAAGGAGCAGTTTGGCTGGATGCGAAAAAAACTTCACCTTACGAATATTACCAATATTGGATTAATGCCGATGATAAAGACGTCAAAAAATTTCTCTTAATTTTCACTTTTCTGCCTTTAGAAGAAATTAAAAAGCTGGGACGACTAAAGGGCGCTGGAATAAAAAAAGCTAAAGAAATTCTGGCTTATGAAGCGACAAAAATTCTTCATGGAGAAAGCGCGGCTAAAAAAGCCAGAAATGTTTCCCGCGGCCTTTTCGGCAAGGAAAAAAATCAGGCGGCTTCAATGCCCACGACTTTTATTAATAAGAATGAATTGAAAAAAGGAATTTTAATTTCCAAATTATTTAATATTTCGGGACTGACTAATTCTGTCTCCGAGGCCCGACGATTAATAGTTCAAGACGGCGGTTATTTAAATGAAAAAAGACTGGATAATCCCAATCTTCTAATCACGCAAAAAGATTTTAGGGAGGGAAAAATTGTCTTGCGCAGCGGCAAGAAAAAACATTGCCGGGTAAAATTACGCTAAATCACTCAATTAAATTCAATTCCTGAAAAACTTTTTTATAAATTTCAACTATTAATCCAGCTTCATTCGGGGTAATGATGAAATTAGGCTCATTGGCAATCCGGTTCCTTAATTTGTGCGCCTGACGGATTTCTTCAAGATTGGAAAGTTCAACCGGACCCGCCTGTTCCAAACGTTCATCCAAATTCTTGCCGGGCCAACCGGCCATTTTTAATATTTCATTTAAAATCCTGTCGGCCTCAAGCACGGCCAGTTTCAGCTGGTTTGCCTGCCCGGTCTTCAATCTTTTCTGGATTTGCTTCCACGCTTTCAAACTGCGTCTTCTGGAAAGGTCCTTAGAACCCAAAACGCTGATAAAATGCTCAATTTCTTCAGAGAGCATATTGGTTTTAACAATGAAAAAAATAATTAAAACCAAGAGAACGCTTGAAATAAATAATGAAAAGATTTGAATAATCAACAGATTTTCTCCAATCCAGATTATAATAGCCCCAAAAACATTGAAAATTGCCTCTACGACTGCCATAAAAATTTATTTATTAATTAAATTTTCGTAGTATCTCCCGATGCCCAAAATATCGGCTTCGCGAAACGGTTTGCCAATCAGTTGAAAACCAACGGGCGTTTCTCCCTCATTAATTTTACACTTTTTTGCCGGAATTGACACCGCCGGCAAACCAGCCAGATTGACGGTGATGGTAAAAATATCAGACAAATACATAGCTAACGGGTCGTCAACTTTTTCGCCTATTTTAAAAGCGGTAGTGGGCGAAACTGGCGTAAGAATTACGTCAACCTCTTTAAATGCTTTGTCAAAATCCTCTTTAATTAAGCGCCTGACTTTTTGTGCTTTGGAATAATAAGCGTCGTAATAACCCGAAGATAAAACGAACGTTCCCAGAATGATTCTTCTTTTCACTTCGTCGCCAAAGCCCTCGCCCCTTTGTCGGAAATAAATCTCTTCCAGCGCAGACCTGCGCCGACTTGACGCAGAATTACGCTGACCACCTTCTGCGTGAGTCTGCATGCGCGAATATCTTATTCCATCAAACCGCGCCAAATTAGCGCTGACCTCCGCCGGCATAATAATGTAGTAACAAGACAAAGCATACTTGGTGTGTGGCAAACTGATTTCTCTAAAATCTATTTTCAGGGATTTTAAAAGCTTCACTGCTTCATCAATGGCCGAACCTGTTTGCTTGTCCAATCCTTCTATAAAATATTCTTTTGGCAGACCGATTTTCAATTTCCTGATGTCTTCCAAATTTAACTCGGTGTGATGATTTATCATCACACCCCCGTAATCCGTTGAGGTCGAATCAAGTTCGTCTTTTCCCTTTATCGCCTCAAATAAAATTGCTGCGTCCTCAACGGTTTTCGCAATCGTTCCTATCTGGTCCAAGCTGGAAGCCATGGCAATCAAGCCGTAACGTGAAACTGCGCCGTAAGTCGGCTTCAGGCCAACCACGCCGCAAAAACCGGCTGGTTGTCTAATTGAACCGCCGGTATCCGAACCCAAAGCCGCCACGGCCATATCCGCCGCGACTGCCGCCGCTGAACCGCCGGATGAGCCGCCTGGCACGCGCTCTAAATCATAAGGATTTTTTGTAATTTTGAAAGCGGAATTTTCCGTGGAAGAACCCATGGCGAATTCGTCCAAATTAGTCTTACCCAGAAAAATCGCATCGCCTTCTTTTAATTTTTTAATGGCGGTCGCGTCATAAGCCGCCCGGTAATTGGCCAAAATCTTTGAAGCCGCGGTGGCCGGTTCGCCCTCCACTAAAATATTGTCTTTAATCGCCAATGGAACACCGGCTAAAATTCCCAAATCTTTTCCTTCGGCCAAATCAACGTCAACTTTATTCGCCTGCGACAAAGCCAAATCTTTCGTCAGATGTAAATAAGCGCTAATTTTTGTGTCTTTTTCTTCAATATAATCAAAAAACGCCTGCACGCTTTCAAAGGCGGAAAATTCTTTACGCAGTAATCCTTGATGAAATTGCTTAATTGTTAAATTTTGAAGGGAAATCATATTATGTTGAGATTTGACTAGTAATAACGCGGGCGGTAGGCAAATACCCGAATTTTACATTTTGATTTTTGAATTTTGATTTATTATCCAAACACAGGAGGCACCTTCAAAAAACCGTTTTCTTCTTCCGGAAACTGTTCTTTCAATTTTTGGCTTTTGATTTTTGGCTTTTGATTTTCCGCTTCGTCTTTGCGGAAAACGTTTTTTCCAATAGTACCACCCGCGAGCGGTTCAATATTTTCCGTATCAACTTCTTTAAGTTCGTCAAAATACTCCAAAATTTTCTGGAGGTCTTTTAAAAGTTTTTCCCCGATTCTTCGGTCGGGACCCCGACCCCCTTCGGGCGTCGGGACCTCTAATTCCAATTCAATTCGGCTTAATTCCGCCAAATATTCCAAAGTTTTTTTATTGATAGAATTCCTCATATTTTTATTTATACTAACATCCTGCTTAATAATTATTCAATGCTTATTTTTTATATAAATCGTAAATCTCTTCAACTGTCGTTGCCTCTTCGGCTGATTTGTCCTGGCGCCATCTTAAAAATATCGGGAATCTCAAAGCCAGACCGCCGCGTTTAATTTTGTCTTTGGCCACGGGGTGAACCGGGCTGACGGTGATTTCCGCGCCGGAAACCTCCATCACGATTTTCGGCTCAAACCAAACGTCAACTTTCATTTCGGTTTCCACTAATTTATGCTTTTTCTCTAATTTATATTTTTCAAACATCTTCAGTAATTGAGCCAAATTTTCATCAGTGAGACCGGTGCCTACCTTGGTAAAAGAATAGTACTTGTTGGTTTTCGGTTCGTAAGCCGCCGCCAAAAGCGAGCCGTAAGTTTTCGCCCGCCGACCGGCACCGTAAATGGCGCCCACCACTACCAAATCAAAAGTATCAGCCAATTCTTCTTTGTATTCTTTTTTAAATTTAATCCACAGCCAGCCGCGCGTACCCGCCTGATAAATGCCCGAATAATCCTTAATCATTATTCCTTCATTGCCCCTTTTTAAGGAATCAATGAATCTTTGCTTTATCATCAATAAATCATCGGTTATAACGTATTCAGCAAAATCAACTGATTTTGTCTTATTAAAATAACGCTTGAGAGCATCTTTTCTTTCTTCCAATGTTTTCTTCAAGAAATTTTCATCGTCCAAATAAAGTAAATCAAAAAGAAAATAACGAACCGGAATTTTCTTCACATATTCTTCAATGCCGTGTTTGCGGCGCCGCGACATTAAAACCTGAAAAGGCATTGATTTCTCGTGCTTTTCGTCAAAAGACACAACCTCACCTTCAACAATAGTTTCCTTGCCTTGAAAGGATTTCTTTAAATTTTCTATTACGTCCGGGTATTGATGAGTAATGTTTTCCTGACGGCGCGAAAAAAGGACAATTTCTCCATCTTTTTTTATATGCGCCTGGATTCTTTCACCGTCATATTTATCCTCAACCGAAACTTTACCGGGAATATGTTTTTTTATCTCTTCCAGCGAATCAATCCTGTTGGATAGCATCATCCTGATTGGCACGCCGACTTTAGGTTCAATGGTAGAAATTTTTTTGATGCCCAATTTAGAGACGGCATAAGCGACTTCGCCCAAGTCCGATAGAACGTTGAAGGCGTATTCTAAAATTTCTTTTTGTTTTTTACTTGCCCGTTTGGCTTCTTCGGGAGCGGTCGGGTCGCCGAACGCCTTAGCCAAACCATAAAGAAAAGTCATCTCGCCTACTCCCAAACGCAACGTTCCCAAAATGGTCCGTATGATGTATTTCGCTTCGTTTCCCGAAGACTGGGACAATAACTCGGTAAGAAGACTAAGTTTTTTTTCTTGCGAGCCCTCGCCGCCCGTCTCGGCAATGACAATTAATTTTTTAAAAACCTCTTCAATGGTCAATTGACCGGCTTTTTTGTTTTTCCTCAAGTCGTCAATTACCAGCCCAAAATCACCCTTTTTTCTGAATAACGATTCAATTTTTTTTATTTCAATGTTTTCCGAACGGCTAATGGCCCGCATTACCATTTTATCCGCCAAACCAACCTCCAATCCTTCATATGGCGGGCTGACTTCCCCTCGCAACAAATAAGCGCAGATTTTTGCTTCTTCAGGAGAAATTTTTGGGAAAAAATCCGCCAAAATGTCTATCATCGCCAAACTGGACGAGTTTTTTTCCAGGCGACTAAAAATCTCGGCTAACTTTTCAAACTTTGTTTCCGGCATAAATTCTTGTTTAATTTTATCTTATCTCGGCCAATATTAAAACTGCCGAATCCCCTTTGGAGCACGTGCAAAACAACGGATTTTAAGGGTGGCGACTAAGGCACGGTCGTAGTCGCCAAGGTGTAATTCATTTCAAAAGCGCGGAAAACGCCGCTTGATTCACCGATTGACTTAATCATCTGTTCATTTTGGTAAGTCGTAAATTCGGCGCCGTTGGACAATGAAGGCTTTGGGTAGCCCGGGTCTTTTATTTGTTTGTACAACTCCCACTCAACGCCGGCATCGGCGGCAAATATTGCCCTGGCCGAATTCGTAATGTCGGAAGAAGCCCTTATTTTTAAAAGCATTAAATAACCGGCAATTACTGAAGCGCCAAGCATACTGCCGGCTAAAACCAAAACAGTTAAAAGTATCACCTGTCCCCTCGCGGAATTTGAAAATTTTGAATTGGAAATTGAAAATTTCATTTTATGTATCCATTAATCTTGAACTTACGGTCGTTTGAATGTTGACTGAGGTATTCTGAAGATATTTGCTTCTGCCGGTAATCGACAAACTGATGGTGATGCGCGGCGGATAGCCATCACCGGCGTCGGCTCCCAAAAGGTCTATTCTAAAACCAGCCACTCTCAAATTGTCAGCCGTAATCTTTTTATATTTTGTCTGCAAAAAAATATCTTGCGTCCCTCGCTCAATGGTTTCTTCGTTAAGTCGGTAAAAAACCGTTACGTTGTAGGCGTTAACAAACTTCAATTCAGTGTCGGAAATTTTGACGAAATAATAACCGGTTCTCATTTCCCGGGCAATTTGCTCCATGGTAAGACTGGCGTTATCGTTAGCCGCCATCAACTCAACGATCGCCCTTTGCGTCCGGAGCGCATTAATGAAGCCGCCGATGGCGATACCTATTAAAACCAAAAACAAAGTCATTGCCACCATCAACTCAATGATGGTAAAGCCCCGTTCACGAAACTTAAAACGTGAAACTTGAAACATTTTACGATTATTTTTTTTATTATGCTTCATATTGTATGTTACGTCCCATATATTTGTGGTCGCCAGTTAAAAAAATGGTCTTCCAAATTAACCTCAAATCTGCCGCTGCCTCGGGTGGTCCACTTAACGACCGAATTTACTTTAATTTCTTCCGAGCTGAGAAGTTCAACATAAAGCGTCCTGGTGAAATTGGTTTCGTTTCCCATTTGATAACTATAACGTTTGTTAACCGGGTCAAGCAGAATGCGCCTGCCTTGATTCGGTTCCAAATTCAGACTTGAATAATCAACCTCAAAACTGCCCGTGTTAAAACCGGAATTCCATGGTCTTTGCTGAATAATGTTGGCGTCAATGAGATTTTTGGTTATTTCAATGCCTTCTATTGCCAGATAATTGCCGATAAATTGGTCTGCTACCACCCGATTAAGACTGGCCGAACGCGAAAGCAGGCCAAGAATACCGAGAATGCCAATAATGGCAATGCTAATGCCGATGATTGCTTCAATTAGAATATAACCCCTTTTATCGGCGTTGATTATTTTGGTTTTGTATCTAAAAACTTTCATTTTTTTATTAAATACTGATTTGGCCGGCGTTATTTATTTTGATTGAAGCTGAACTCTCGGCGCCAACGGTTTTCAAAATAATGGTTGCGTCGTCCTGCTCTGGGGTAATTATAACCGAAGGGTCGGGAGGAATAAAAAGTATGTCGGAAAGCGTCAGGTTTTCAAACGTTAAGGTGCCGTCTATTTGAAAAGATTCGTATGCCTCTTCCGAACCAGAATATTTTTGGTCCGACGCCTGACAGTCTTCGGCTATATCTTTAAATATAATAAAAGTCCTCGGTTGTTCAAAGTGAACGCCGTAACCGCAGGGAACGCCCGTCCTGCCAAAAGTTGAAATTGCCAGGTATTTCGCTCGCGCAAGGATGCTGATAATCTGCGCTTGCTCCCTGAAAAGAATTATCTGTTGGCTGCCGCTGCGAACGTAAACTATTAAGATGGCGGCGATTAACGATAGAACGCCGACAACCACCAGTATCTCAATAAGGGTAAAGCTCTTATTCCCGTGATTTCCAATTTTTGACTTAAAGTTCTTAATCAATTCCATATTAAGATTTATTTTTTATAATCCGAATAACCTAAAATATCCTCCAATGATTTGGTAGCCAAAAAAGAAGATTAACGTTGAACCAATCGCCAGAAAAGGACCGAAAGGAACCGCGTCTTTCATTCTTTTCTTTTTTCCAATTAAAAAAATTATACCTGCAATCGCCCCGATAATAAAGGCTGAAAATATAATTATTAAAATATCGGGCCAGCCGAAAATCAAACCCAAGGCGCCAATCAGTTTAAAATCGCCCCAGCCCATTGCCTTTTCTTTACTCAGAAAAATGATTAATCCAAAGAACGCCATTCCCAGCAAAGCGGCAAATAAATGATTTGTCCAAATATTATCCCTTAGGCCGAAGATGGCGGCGTAATTTTTAAAAAAAGAGCCGGTCAGAAGGCTAAATCTATCATAATAATCGCTGATGATTATCAAAATTAAACCCAAAAGTCCAAGAGTTAAATTTATCTGATTAGGAATGATTGAGTGGCGCAGGTCTATCGCCGAAAGAAGAAGGAGTAAAATAAAAATAAAAATCCAGCAGCCGACAATAGATAATTGTAAAAAACTAAAATGATAATCCGCCAGTCTCAAGTCATAAGACAAAGACATTGGGACAAAAACAAAAATTAAACCGCTTAAAAGCTCCACTAAAGGATACTGGGGAGAGATTTTACGGCCGCAACCGCGGCATAGGCCTTTTTGAATAAAAAAGCTGAAAATCGGTATTAATTCGTAAAATGTCAGTATCCTGAAGCAAAATGGACAATGAGAACGACCGCCAATTACTTTTCCTTCCAAAATTTTACCTTTAGGCCGGTAACGTAAAATGACGACATTAAGAAAACTGCCCACTATCAGGCCGCAAATAAAAAGTAAAAAATAAAAAATGAAACCCATGAAACATATTTTATAATCCGCGCCGCGGGTCAAAATTGAACGCAATAATTCGGGTCATCGCAAGCCACGCCGTAAATGGTGCCATCAGCGTCATCTTTAAGGGCCGGGTTGGAAGAATCTTCTAGCGCAACTGATAAAACATAACTCTGACCATCACTGGCCACGCCATAATGATAAGTCCTGGCCGGATAGAGCGGGTCATTGGAAACCGACGAAACGCCTATGCCGGAACTTACCAAGCTATTTGTCATACCAGCCCAACTGTCTCCGCCGCCAAGAGGCGGGTAACTTTGATTCTTCGTATAATAAAGTTCTAAAGCGTTTTGGGTTTCGCGTAAATCGGCGATTCGGCGAGCGTCGCGGCCGCGGGTCCTAAACGCCCCCAAACCGACTAAAACGACAGACGCCAGGAGCCCAATTATCGCCACCACGATTAAAATTTCAATTAACGTAAAACCTTTTTTGTCCATATGCTTTTTTTCTATCTTTCTCTATTTTTATCAATTTTTATCTTTTTAAGATAAATATGGAGAAAAATAGATATAAATAGATAAATATTGTTTTATGTATTTTTCGTCCCTTTAGAAAGCTTGAGCTAAATTATAGATTGGAATTAAAATTGAGGCGAATAATAATCCTACCAGTACGCCGACTACCGCCACCAGAATAGGCTGGATTAATTCTACCAGATTATTCAGGACATCGTTAACCTCACGGGTATAAAAAGTAGAAATCCTTGACAAAATTTCATCAAGCCGACCAGTTCCTTCGCCAATCGCGACCATTTGTCCGACTAAAACCGGGAAATAATATTCATTTTGCCTCAAAAGGTTTGATAATAATTCTCCTCGCCTGACGCCTTCAGCTACTTCGTGTAAAATGTCGCGATAGATGACGTTGCCAATGGCGTGTCCGGCGATTTCAAGCGCCTGGGTTATCGGGATGCCGCCTTTTATCAAAACACTGCTGGATTCGGCGAATCTGGCGACGTACATTTTTTTAAACATAGCCCCAAAAACCGGCAATTTCGTTACCAACTCATTCGCCACCACTCTACCTTCTTCTCCTTGAAAATAATCAACCAGTAAAAATATCAAAAGTATCACTATCAAAATGATTGCCCACCACCAGCTAAGCACAAAACTGCCCGTGGCTAAGAAAATTTGGGTAATAACCGGCAAGGCGACACCACTATCCTCAAAAATGGGCTTGATTTGAGGAAAGACCGTAACCAGCATTATACCGGCAACTATCAAAAATAAAATAACTAAAATAATCGGATAAATTAAAGCGTTGCGAATGCGGTCCCGCCACACTGCTTCCTTGTCCAAATAATCCGCTAAGAATATCATCGCTTCCTCCAAACGACCGGTTACTTCAGCACTGCGAATCATATTGATGTAAAAATCGGAAAAAATCCTTCCTTGATGTTCCATCGCCTGAGATAAAGAAAGGCCGGCGTCTACGTCCGAAGAAATTTCAAAAATCGTTTCTTTTAAAAGAGGATTTTTTGTCTGTTCGTGAAGGGTTCTCAAACTGTTGCTCAAAGGCATCTTTGATTCCATTAAAGTCGCAAACTGGCGGGTAAAAACCATCATGTCAACTATTTTCACCCGGTTAAAAAAGTTCAACAGCCGGTCATACCATTTGAATTTCTCTACGTCTTCCAGGCTCAGAATAAAAAGGTTGTGGCCGGTCAAAACGTTTATTGCCGCTTCCCGACTAGCCGCATCAACAAAGCCGGTCTGCAATTCCCCTTCTTGGGTTCTGGCGTTGTATTTAAACTTCATAGTCTTTTCACTCTCTCTACAAATTACGAATTGATACGAATATACGAATTTGTATATTTGTATGTCATTTGTATTTTGTAGCCTATTGGTTTAACTACGTTCCAATAGTATTCTTAATTCGCTTGGATTTAATGAATATAATTCAGCGTTTTCCAGAGAAATTTCTTTCTTCTTAACCAAGTTGGCGAGAGAACGATTTAGAGTCAGCATTCCTTCCTGAACGCTCGTCTCAATCACCAAATCAATCTGATAGGCCTTTCGTTCGCGAATAAGATTGCGAATAGCCGGATTAGTAATCATTATTTCGCAAACCGGCAGCCGACCGCCGTCAATTCGCGAAATTAAACGTTCGGAAATAATTCCCACCAAAGTGGCCGCTAACTGGGAAGAAACCTGACCCTGCTGTTCAGCCGGAAAACTGTCAATTATTCTGTCAATGGTCTGGGAAGCGGAATTTGTATGAAGCGTGGAAAAAACTAAATGGCCTGTCTCCGCCGCAGTCATGGCCGTGGCAATGGATTCGTTATCGCGCATTTCGCCTACCATAATTACGTCCGGGTCCTGGCGCAAAAGCGAACGCAAACCAATATGGAAATCTAAGGTATCAGTTTTTACCTCCCTTTGGGAGATAATACATTTGTCCTGCGTAAATATGTATTCTATTGGGTCTTCTATGGTGATAATATGGTCGTTGCGCGTGTGATTGACTTCGTCAAGCATGGCGGCTAAGGTCGTAGATTTTCCGTGTCCAGCCGGCCCGACCATTAAAACAAAGCCCTGGGAAAGTTTTGCAAAATCGTGTAAGATCGGCGGCAAGTTTAACTCCTCAATGTTCTTAATTTGGGCTGGAATGAGCCGCAGAGCCGCCGCCAAATAACCGCGTTGATAGAAAACATTAACCCGGAAACGCGCTTTTTCTTCAAAGCTATAGGAAAAATCAATTTCTTTTTCTTTTAAAAATTTATCTTTTTGTTCCGGAGTGAGAAGGTTAAATATCAAATTTTCCCCCATTTCCGGCGTTAATATCCCCTCTCTTTGCAGGGGAATTAAAATGCCGTCTATTCTCAGGGTCGGGTGCCGGCCAACCGCCAGATGCAAATCCGAAGCGTTTTGTCTGGCCGTAGCCAGCAATAAATCGTTAAGTTTTTGTTTGTAGTCCATGTTAAAAATTTAAAATGTAAATATCAAAATGGAAAATGTTAGTATAAAATGTTAAAAATTTGACAATCTTGCCGTAGGCAAATACTAAAATTTTACATTTTGATTTTTGAATTTTGCATTTATTATATCATACTTTCAATGTTTCTCTCAATACTTCTTCAATTGAAATCAGTCCTTTCAGCGCCTTCAATATCCCGTCCTGCCGCAAAGTAATCATCCCTTGCCTTTTGGCTTCTTCAAGAATTCTATGCTCTGTGGGAGTAGTATTGACGATTTCTTCCAATTCCGGGGTCATCCGTAAAATTTCAAACAAAGCGATTCGGCCGGCCACGCCCTTGTTTTGACAGGCCGGGCAACCGGGTGAGTGATAAACCTGATACGGCTCGTTAAAATTCTTGGTTAATTCTTTCGGCATTCTTGCCATTTCTTCTTTAATAATTGATTGGATTTTTTCCGTCGCTTTTTCCGCCTTCTTGCACTGCTGACAAAGTCTGGGTAACAAACGCTGAGCCAACATTAAATTCAAAGATGGTGGCAATAAAAACGAATCAACGCCCATGTTAATCAGACGCGGGATGACGCCCAGAGCATTGTTAGTGTGAAGAGTGGAAAGGACGATATGGCCCGTCAAAGCAGCGTGAATCGCCAAATCAGCCGTTTCGTTATCCCGAATTTCACCGACCATAATCACATCCGGGTCCTGCCTGAGAATCTGCCGCAATCCGGAAGCAAAATCATAATTTATTTCCGGCCTTACCTGAGACTGATTTAATCCCTCAATAAAATATTCCACCGGGTCTTCCAGGCTGACTATGTTAACGTCTTCTTTGTTAAGAATCTGCATGATGGCGTAAAGTGTGGTGGTTTTTCCAGAGCCGGTCGGTCCGGTAATAAGAATCATGCCGTAAGGTTTTTCAATGCCCTCTTTAACCACCTGATAATTACGGTCAACCAGCCCAAGCTCTTCCAGCCCCTTCAGCCCCACTGTCGGGTCTAAAACACGAATGGCCACCTTTTCTCCAACCGGCGTCGGAAAAGTAGCGACCCGGTAGTCAATGTCCCGGCCAAACAGAACGGTTCGGAATCGGCCATCCTGGGGAACTCTCATTTCGTCAATTTTTAGATTGGAAAGAACTTTAACTCTGGAAATAATGGGTTGGTGAAGTTCAATAGGTAGAGAACTGACTTCCTGAAGTTCGCCATCAATCCGGAATCTTATCCTGACGTGATTTCTTTGCGGTTCAATATGAATGTCTGAAGCTTTACGCCAAACTGCTTCTTTCAGGGTTGAGGCGACAATTTTAATTATTGGCGCCTCTTCTGAAACCATTACTCCTTCTTCCAGTTGGATAATTTTCTGGGTGCCGCTTAAACCCTTGCCCGGCTGAAGATTAAGGGATTTCACGGCTTCATCCACCTGACTATGATAGGGGGAATAAAGCCTCAAAACTCCTTCCCAAGCTGACCGCGTAATCAAATAAACGCCAAGGTTGGAACGTGACTGTTTGGCAATAAATTTTATGGCTTCCTGAGCTTTAGTGTCATCGGGATTAAGCATTCCCACGACCAAAAGATTGTCCGACTTCTCAAGCGGAATTACTTTATACGTCCTGACTGTTTCCTCCGGAATAAGACTTAATAAATCGCCTTTGACTTCCTCAATTTCTACCTTTTTATAGGGAATTCCCAATAAACGACTTTTTACTTTTACGACTTTCTCTTCGTCTATCAGGCGACGGTCGTAAATCAGTTCTTCAACGCTTTTTCTGGCCAAACTGGCTTCTTGTAAAATCTTCTTAGCTGCTTCTTCCGCTAAAAGCCCTTCTTTTGTTAGTTCCTGAAGGAAAGTTTTATTTTCCATGTCAATGTGGATTAAAATTTACGACCTGCCTGCCGGCAGGCGGGGCTCAATGCTGGGATAAATTTTACTATCACATTGAGCACCGAGCACTCAGTATCGCCTGTTATACTAGGATTAAATCTAGTATTTAACTAAATATCGTACAATTTTTAGCAAACAATGCTGAGTGCTCGGTAAAAGTTTTGTTTTTCCGACGAAACATCGGAGGCAAAACTCTTTATTTCGCAAATGGATTCGTTTTCCCGACGGAATCAATCTGTATTTCTATCGGGTTAACGTACTGTTTAAGAATTTGGAAGCTGGGGTTTGAAATGACCATGTCCGGCTGCAGCTTTATTGAGGAAAGTTCCTGAATTGACTGCAGGCGGGCTGGCGCCACTTTTTCCACTAAAGGCGTCGGGGCAAAAAACAAATAATAGGCGCTTAAAGCAACTACTGCCACCAACAAAATTACCACCGCCAAGGCGAACCAATTGATTTTCTTTTTTTGTTCCT